>Ga0209737_10000024_pt1 | contig 127818 bp, 122 predicted proteins | sample TergutCu122P3_FD_187284 | JGI IMG/M metagenome (GOLD analysis project Ga0209737, IMG submission 187284) | Cubitermes ugandensis P3 segment gut microbial communities from Kakamega Forest, Kenya - Cu122 P3 (SPAdes) (version 2) | ecosystem: Host-associated > Arthropoda: Insects > Digestive...
CCGTTTTTCGTAACTTCTTCGGTTATATTATACCAATAATAATCCACCCACGCTGAAGCCAAATTTTCACCTGTTACAAATCCTTGATTGAATTTTCCGGCTCTTTCCATTTGTTCGATGAGTTCATCCGGCACAACTTCACCGGTTTGATAATGTTTAGCATACGTTTTCAAAAATTCAGGTTCAAACGCCCAATTTTCCATGATGGATGAAGGCATTTCAACAAAATCGCGTTTCACGTTGGTTCCCGACAAACTGCGATATTTTGTTCTGCTGAACAACATGTGCAAAGCGTGTCCCATCTCGTGAAACAACGTTCCAACTTCATCAATGGATAGCAACGCAGGCTTATCACTAGACGGAGCCGTATAATTGCTCACGTTAGTAACAATCGGCATCACATTATTTTTCGGCCAACCCTGTTGTTGACGGAAATACCACATCCATGCACCTCCACGTTTACTCGCACGCGGATGGTAGTCTGCAATAAAAATTCCAATTTCTGTGCCATCGGCTTCTTTCATGAGCCAAGTTCTGTTTGCAGGATTAAATTTCGGAATATCGAAACGCTCTTCCCATGTAACACCCCAAAGCCGTGTAGTTAGATCGAAACAGCCTTGAATCACGTTTTCCAATGGAAGATACTCACGGAACGAAGTCTCATCGAAATCGTATTTTTGTTGTTTCACTTTTTCTGCATAATATCTCCAATCCCACGGCTGGAGTTTAAATCCGCCATTTTCAGCATCTATTATTTTTTGAAGTTCTACAACTTCTCTTTGCAGAACCTCTTGCGTAGGTCTCCAAAGATCCGTCAAAAATTGATAAACCGTTTGTGGATTTTTTGCCATACGATCTTCTAAAATGAAGTCAGCAGCGGTCTCGTAGCCAAACAATTGTGCTTTTCTCAATTCGAGAGATGCAATTCTTGAAACGATTTGATTGTTATCATTTTCGTTGCCATTATTGCCTACATTCACATATGCACGCCATACTTTTTCACGCAAATCACGATTGTCTAAAAACGTCAAAAGAGGTGTAAACACTGATCTTTGAAGTGATTTCCACATCCATTTTCCATCGTATCCTTCTCTCTTTGCCAAATCGGCTGCGGCTGCGACAACAGCTGTCGGGAGACCTGCCAAATCGGCTTCATTGTCAACAATCAAAACGAATGCATTTTGATCATTCAATACATTATTGCTAAACTTCGTGCCTAAAACCGATAATTCTTCGTTAATTTTCATCAATTCGGCTTTGGAATTTTCGTCGAGATTCGCACCACCGCGAACAAAACCTTTGTAAGTTTCTTCGAGCAACATTAAATCTTCGCCTTGAAGTTTTGAACGTTCATTTTCGTAAACCACTTTCACCCGTTCGAACAATTTCGGATTCATCGAAATTTCGTCGCCATGTTTGGCTAAAACAGGCGCCATTTCCTCATCAAGAGCGGCCAATTCATCCGTTCTTTCTGATGAAATCATGTTAAAAAAATGAAGTACGACTCTTTCGAGGAATAGTCCGGCTGCTTCAAGGGCAACAACAGTATTTTCAAACGTTGGTTCTTCAGGATTATTCACAATAGCGTCAATCTCGGCGTTGTGACGTTTCATACCTTCCAAAAAGGCAGGTTTGTAATGTTCAAATTTGATCTCATTGAACGGATTCACACCAAAAGGCGTGTCCCATTTTTCCGCAAAAAACGGGTTGTGGGAGGTTGAATTGCAACTGCATATAAACATAAGGGCTGCGAGAGTGATGATTGATAATTTTTTCATATTGTTTTTGTTTGATTTTTTGTAAATGTTATTTTTTTATTAGTTTGTAATTTATAACTATTGTTGCCATCAACTTTCTACATTGCAAAGTACATCGGAGTTCCGGGACCTAGCGGAATGCCGAGCAAAATCCAGCCTATAAGGATTATTATCCAGCCTATGAAAAGAACAATAGAATAAGGTATCATACTCGCCATAATGGTTCCAAGTCCGGCTTTCTTGTCGTATTTTTGACAGTAAACAATAATCAATGCAAAATAAGGCAGCAAGGGCGTAATGATATTAGTTGGACTGTCACCTACACGATAAATCACTTGTGCAAGTTCCGGCGAATATCCCAAAAGCATAAAAATCGGAACAAATATAGGTGCAAGAAGCGCCCATTTTGCAGAAGCGCTACCGATGAAAAGGTTCAGAAACGCAGTAAATATTACAAACATAATTGCCAAAGGTATCAAACCTATGTTAGCATTTGTCAATGCCTCGGCGCCGTTTACAGCAATTAGCATACCCAAATTACTCCAACGGAACCAAGCTACGAATTGTGCTGCAAAAAATACCAATACCATATAAGAAGCAAGAGTTTTATAGCTATCATTCATGCCTTTAACTACATCATCTGCTTTTTTGAATGTACCCACCGTATAACCATACACTATTCCGGCAGTACCTGCCATCAAACACAAAATAGTGATAAAACCTCTAAAAACGGGGGATCCAAGAACAGTGCCGTCAAATCCACGCAATAAGCCATTTTCGGGAATCAGTCCTATTAAAAGAATAGCAAACCAAAACAAGAAAACCCATCCTGCCTTTTTCAGTCCTTTTTTCTCCAAAGGAGTGGGTGGCACGATTTCTTCTCGCGGCACATCGCCGGTGTATTTTCCTAAGCGAGGCTCAACCCATTTTGTAGTTACCAATGTACACGATATCACAACAAAAAACATGGAAAAAGCCATGAAGTAGTAGTTTGCTGTAGGCAACACTTCGTAAAGCGGGTCGACAATTCGTGCAGCTTCGGTCGAAATTCCGGCCAGCAGCGCATCATTGGTTGTGATCAGGATATTTGCGGCAAAACCACCACTCACACCGGCAAACGCTGCCGCGATTCCGGCGATGGGGTTTCGGCCCAACGAGTGAAAAATAACACCTGCCAACGGAATAATCAGAATGTACCCAATATCGGAAGCCACATTCGACAATTTCGCTACAAAAACCACCATAGCTGTAATCATATACGGTGGAGTTTTCATCAACATAGCATTGAGGGCGGTTTTAATCAATCCACTGACTTCCGCGATACCAAGCCCTAACATCGCTACAAGCACAACTCCGAGCGGAGCGAAACTCGTAAAGTTGGTAATCATCTCAAGGATGATGCGATGAACGCCTTGTCGCGATAGCAAGTTAACCGTTTCAACATATTCGCCTGTAGCAGGATTTACGCCACTCCATCCTAAGAGCGAACCAACGAGTGATAATACGAGCACAAAAAGCGCTAATATTCCGAATAATAAAGTCGGATTTGGCAGGGCATTCCCTGTTTTTTCAACAAAATTAAAAAAACCTTTCTTTGGTTTTTGAGATACTTCTTCCATTATGTTTTTTATATTTCTAAATGATTTGTTTTAGTACTTTAATTTTTCAAAAAACGTTGGCAAAAGTAATATATTTCGGCTATAAAGCAACATATGTGAGCATTTTCGATTAAAAAAAAGTTTGAGATGCTATGTTCGAGATTCCTCGCTGCGCTGTCAATAACAGTTTTTTTTTAACATTTGATTTTCCATGAAAGTGGCTGAAAGCCACATCATATTATAGCCCAACGCATCGCGTTGGGTTGGGAATGCACCACAACCGATGCGCCCTGAAAGGGCAGCATATTAATAAAAAACAAAAAAATGAAGTTCCCTATTGACAAACGCATTTTCGGAATGTATATTTGCGCCCTAAAAACAAATACTATGTCTCAATCATTATCTAAACTGTACGTTCACCTTATCTTTCATGTCAAGAATGAACACATTTTTATTCGTCCTGAAGACGAAAAGGAATTATACGCTTATATGGGTGGAATTATTAAAAAAAATGAATCTGAGTCAATAAAAATTGGGGGTGTACAAAACCATGTTCACATATTGGCGGAGATGTCTAAAAATATATCTTTATCAAAATTTCTAGAAGAAATTAAACGAAATAGTAGCCGTTGGATTAAAACAAAAGATGTTCATTATAAAAATTTCGCATGGCAAGGCGGTTATTCGGGTTATTCAGTGAGCCAATCGAAAGTTGGCATAGTCTCAAATTATATTGAACATCAAAAAGAACATCATAGAAAGATAACATTCCAAGAGGAGTATTTGCAATTTTTGAAAAAATATCGGATTGATTATAATGAAAAATATCTATGGCAATAATTATGCTGCCCTTTCAGGACGCATGGTTTATACGCGTGTTCTCAAACCCAACGCGATGCGTTGGGCTATAATATGACATGGCTTTCAGCCACTTAGTCTGTATGGCATGTCATTTCTGTTTGTTTTTGGCAAATGCTTGTCATTCCGAGCGCAGCGGGGAATCTCGAACAAAGAGAACAAAAAATAGCACCTCAAATTTTTTTAACCGTATTTTGGTTTTTTTGTAAGATAAAGCAAGAAAAGCTATATTTTTGGCACATTAAAATAGAACTTGCATAAAACATGCTAGTAATTACAATTTTAAAGGGTTTTAATACATGAAATACTCCAACATTTGCGAACATTTTCAAGGACGGAATGATAAAGGGAAGATAAATAATAAATCAGATAATAAAACTTATAATGAATCGATTGGGAGCTTGCGGGCGACGTGAAGGTTTTGGCAAGGAAGATTGAGCCGAAGGTGTTTGGGTATGGGTTTTTGAGGGGGTAGAAGGCATTGATGAAAGAGATATTAACAAGATAAGAATTGAAAAAATGATAGTAGGAAGATGAAAAATATGGACAGTTCATTTGCAAAAGATGTTATCAGCACATTCAATTGTGATACTTTCTCAAAATTTATTTTTGAACTATGGAGGTACAAAGACAGTACTGAAGCAAATACTCGTAGAAAAACAAAATACATTAGTAAACTCGGAAAGCTGCCTTTCGAGTCGAAAAAAACTACTTATACGACAAAAGATAAAGTGCTAATTGATAAACAAGTATTCAATTTAGTAATTCCGTTTTTTGTGCCGTTTGAAACTCTTAATTCGATAGATGAAATAACAGAAAAATATATCGAAACAATCCTGATGAAGTATCATGATATCGTAGACAAAAGACTTGATAGTTGGTTTTGGACTTGTGATGGAATGTATTATATGCCGATTATCTCTTTTGTTACTAATTATCAAGGAATTGAAAACAGTAAGTATTCTGATTATATAATTCCTATTTTTGAAAAAATGGTCGAAAAAATAGAATTAGATGCGCAAGTTGCTGTCGGTAGTATAGATAGTTTTTTTGAATTAGAAGAACAGGCTACAATAAATACTCTATCCAAATTTATAAAGCAGTATCGTACAGGGCTTGTTCTCTCTTTTGGTGATAAAATTTCAGTAAATAATTTTTTGTCTACTAAAGTAATTCCTAATGAAATTAATGGTTATTTAGGTATCTATGAACCTTTAGTTTTATTAAAAACCCAATTTGATATTTTGTTAGAATTTGAAGAATTATTAAATCAAAACTGCAAGGAGTCTAGATTAGAAGCTTTTATGAAAGAGTACTATCAAATAATTTTTGGTCCACAATATGACAGAATAGAGTCTCAAATATGGCTACAATCCACGGATTTTGATATTGTTGGCAAAGATAGAAGAGTTGATTTATTTTTGCGGAATTCATCAAATTGTGATTGGGAATTATTTGAACTGAAAAAGGCTAAGAAAAAGATTATTTCAAACAAGAAATCAATTCCAAATTTTCGTAAAGAAATATTTGACAATATATTACAAGTTAAAGAATATAAAAAGATGTTTAGCCAGGAGAGCATAAAAAAAAGATTCGCAGAAGAGAAGGGGATTGAATATTTTAACCCCCAATTTAATTTGGTGATAGGTAGAGACGAGGACATATCAATAAAACAATGGAAAAATTTATTAGCTCAAAATAATGATAAAGATTTTCGCATAAGAACTTACGACGAATTTCTTACTGAAGCAAGAAGTCGTGTAGAAATGTATGATAAATTATTAATATAATATAGTTATGGCAAAAAATATGCACAAAAAATCGTTTAGTGAGGAAACTAAACTGAAATTAGATATTTTTCGCGAGTGTTTTCGCGAATGGTTTCCGGTTTTTGTTCATCAAACTTTTTGGAGCAAACTATATATATTATGACTTTTTTGCGGGAAGTGGATATGATGCCGATGGTGCGCCTGGTTCCCCAATAATACTGTTAGAGGAAGCAATGGGAGAAAAATCAAAACACTGCAATAGTATAAAGAATAGTGGAAAAGCGGTTACTTTTATTTTTAATGAACATGAACCAACAAAGAGACAGAGTAAGTTTGAAGAGTTAAAAATCAATATCGAAAAACATACTAGAAAATGCAAAGAAGATAATAATTGTGCTCATTGTTGCTTCAAAACAAATATTACTAATATGGATTTCGGAAAAGAATTTAAAACAGACATAAATATCAAAGCCATTTTAAACAATACAAATAATGGCAAATTTGTAATTCTCGACCAATATGGTTTCACGCAGGTTGATGCCGAAGTTTTTACGACTTTGGTAAATGCTCCGCGAACAGATTTTATTTTCTTCATTTCATCATCATTTCTTAAGAGATTTGAAGAGCACCCTGTTAGCAAAAAATTTATCGGAGATGGAAACTTGTCTTTTGACGAAAGTAAACCCGAAGAGTGCCATCAGATTATTGTAAAATATTTTGAAAGCATAATTCCTTCGAATAAGGAATATTATTTAAATCATTTTACGATAAAAAAAGGAGGCAACTATTATGGGCTAATATTTGGTACTGCTCACACATTAGGAATGGAAAAATTTCAAAGAGTATGTTGGAATATAGATCCAAGAGCAGGAGAGTCAAATTGTAATATTCAAAATGATTTTGAAGCAAATACTCTTTTTGGTCAATTAGAAACTAATAAAATCCACGGTGTAAAAGAGCAATTAACAAAAGAAATTCTATCAGGAAATATCAAAGACAATATTAAAGGATTAAAAAGAGCGTTATCGCTTAGATGCCTACCCAGTATTTTCACTGAAACAATAAAAGATTTAGAAAAGAAAAAAATAATTGAACGTTTAGGATGCAAAAGCTATAGATCAACGGACATACATAGAATAAAGGAAAATCAGGCAGATTATTACAAAATAAATATATTGCGATGAAAACCACAAAAATAGAATGGACAGACAAAACCTGGAATCCCGTTACCGGATGTTCTAAGGTATCGGCAGGTTGCGCAAACTGTTACGCCGAAATTATGGCGCGGCGACTTCAAGCCATGGGGTTGGAAAAATACAAAAATGGATTTGAAATAACATTGCATAACGATGTGCTTTGTGAACCTGTGCATTGGCGCAAACCTCATATTATTTTTGTCTGCTCAATGAGCGATCTGTTTCACGAAAGTGTTCCTTTTGAATTTATTGATGAAGTAATGAATGTGATTGAATTTACGACACAACATAATTATCAAATTCTTACAAAACGCGCCGAGAGAATGGCTCAATATTTTGAATCAAGAGTTGTGCCAAAAAATGCTTGGCTCGGTGTTACCGTTGATGTCAAAAATTCAAAAAATCGTATGGATTACTTGCGTAACCTTACTGCTACTATTAAGTTTCTTTCTTGTGAACCACTTTTAGAAGATTTAGGCGCTTTAAACTTGCAAGGTATTGATTGGGTTATTGTTGGCGGCGAAAGCGGATTGAAAGCACGCCCCATGAAAGAAGAATGGGTGTTATCAATAATGAATCAAACGAATGAGCAAAAATCAGCATTTTTCTTCAAACAATGGGGCACTTGGGGCAGCGATGGGATTAAACGAAATAAGAAACTTAATGGGAAGAAATTGAATGGGGAAATTTATCAGACAATGCCAATTGTTAACGGATAACCTCCCAACCTCATTTCCATCTCATTCAAAACCAACAAAACAACCTCAGTAACAATCGGAAAGGTTCTCGGTTGAAAATAGAGTTGCGTATTTTGAATATTTAGTAAAGTTCTATAATTTCAATTTTAAAACATTCTCTCAGTTGTTCCTCGTTTATTCGTGTTGATGTGCATGGTAATTTCCAATATTCTTTTGATAAAATGTATCCTTTCAAACGTTGATTTTTTATTTCAACTGAGTTAGAAGGAGAATGTTTATTAAACTTTTTAACTAACTCTTCATGCACTCCATTCAAATCACTTGTTGTGGTAAGAGTCGAAAAGTTATATATATTATACAATAATTTTATTCGCACTACAATTTTGGAGAATCGACTATTTTCACCGGATACAACAAAATTAAAAGTTATATAAGGGAAAACGTTGCCTGTTTTGCGATTCTTAGATTCCCCAATATCCTCCAAATACATTTCCACTCTTAATCCGTATTTTTCTACTACTGCAATCTGCGCATTCGAAATAAATCCAAAGCAACCAATTAAAGCAACTATAATTAATAGGGCTTTTAGTTGCATTATTTATGTGCGTTTATTTTTCACAAATCCTTGCTTGTACAGTTGCAAAAAGTAAGCGGCAACCCGATATTCATAGTTTTCTTCATGTTGGAAATGTTCAGCCAAACTATCTGCAATCTCTTTGATAGTTCGTTTTCCGTTAATTAAATCCCAAACAGCCGTGCCATTTTCATCCTGCTGAAGGCGAATCATGGGCGATTTTTTTTTGGGAACAAAAAGTTTTTGCATAAACTTACTTCTAAAACGAGGGAAAGTTATCACCGACAACTTTCCCTCCTTTTCAGTTATAATATGTTCGCTAATAATTGGAACTAAATCAAACAAATTTTGTTTATTTTTCACGATATGCTTTTATAAATACTACGTGTTACACGCAATTTGTGTAACACGTAATATGTAATTGAGAATTTTTATTATTCTACTTTAGTTGCTTTTTTCAACGGAATGCGAACTAAGAAGAAGCCCAATACTGCAAGAACCATCAATCCTATAAAATAAGATGGTTTGCTGATACCGAGCATTGTAGAGAAGAATGTGCCACCAATTGCAAATATTGCGATAACCAATCCCATCAAGGCTTCTCCGGCAATTAAACCCGAAGCGAGCAGAACGCTGGTATTTTTTGCTGTTTGTTCTTGTGCTTCGTTGAGTTTTTTGCGTCCGAGATACATAGTTAAAATACCTTTGATTAAACCTCCCACCATAATTGCAAAAATAGTTGCAAACGGTAAAAACATACCAATAAAAATCAACATTGGAGCTTTTACGCCCATAACGATTAACGATACGGCAAGCATCATCCCTACGAGGATCAAAATCCAGGTCATCGAACCGCCAACAATACCTTGTGAAAGCGTTGACATCAGAGTTGCTTGCGGAGCAGGTAATGCGTCGCTTCCAAAACCTCCGACATAACCTTCTGCAATACCTTTCATAATATCACCTTGATTCAAAATAATCAAAATTCCAAACATCACGAGACCGGAAATAACGGCTCCGATCAAGTCTCCGGTTTGCATTTTCCAAGGTGTTCCGCCAAGAAGACTTCCGGCTCTCAAATCCTGGAACATTTTTCCTGCAACGGCAGAAGAAACGCAAAAGATAGCTGCAACACCCAATACCGCGGCAATACCGGCACTGATTGCAGAAGAACTTCCATCGCCTCTAACTCCGAACATCACTAAAAGCAAAGCCGTAATAACCAATGCGGTCATGGTTAATCCACTTACAGGATTGTTGCTTGAACCTACGATTCCCACCAAATATCCGGAAACGGCGGCAAACATAAACGCCAAAATAACCATTACGGTTGCGGCTACAAGAGCAACAACGAATGATGTACCAAAAACGAAATACGAAATTAAAAACGTACATAAAGCACCTGCTAAAATACCTCCTAAGATAAAAATTGCTTTCATATCTTTTTCCGTACGTTCAACATCTTCTGTTTCTTTTCCTAAGTTTTTCAAATCTCCCATTACGCGTACCAAACCTTGACCCAATGATTTACGCATATTGAAAAGTGTAAATGCAGCTGCAACCAACATACCGCCAATAGCGATAATACGTACGATTTCTTGCCAAACGGTTTGTGAAGCAAATCTCCACGCTTCTATAGAATCCGGAGCCAGTTGAGCTTTTGCAGCAAGGGCTGATACGTAATCAGGTCCGAGAATTGCCAATAAAATCGGCACCATCAATCCCCAAGCGAGCAAAAGTCCGCTAAAACTTATCGATGCTTTTTGTGGTCCGATGATATATCCAACACCAAGATATGCCGAGCTAATCGTAGGTCCTCCTGCAAAGAATCCACCTTCAAGAGTTCCTCCGCTTCTGGTTAATGTGGCAGGAGCAACTTTCAAGAATGAAGCAAAACCGGTTGCAAATAGTTTGAGTTCGCCTGCAATTTTAATTACAGCGCCCACAAGCATTGCCCAGAAGAGATACTTTGTACCTCCACCACTACCTTGTCCGGCTTTATGAATTTCTGCTGCTGCAACAGATTCCGGAAACGGAAGTGATTGGTCTTGTACCAAAGCACGACGCAATAATGCAACGAAAAATACACCCAATCCGCCGCCGACAATCAAAATCAGCGTTGCAGAAATATAACTGCTCATTGAACTAAACGCACCAATAGCTTCCACATTTGGGTTTGTGCTTGTTCCATCTGCTGTCCAAAGACCGGCAATGTAGAATGCCGGAAGTGTGAAAATCGCACCGGCAGCCACCGATTCTCCAACAGAACCTGCACTACGAGTGAAATTTTCTTCAAGAATGGTTCCTTTCATCATACGTAAAAGCGCCATACCGATAACTGCTGCCGGATAAGTTGCAGCGATGGTCATACCGGCTTTCAAACCGATATAAGCGTTAGCGGCGCCTAAAATCACCGACAAAACCAAGCCAATGAGTAACGCTTTAAGCGTGAACTCAGCCATGTTCGTGCCCGCCGGAACGAACGGAACAAATTTTTTGTTTTCTTCCATAGTAAATTTTTTATTAAATTATTTTTTGTTAATACTGTAATTATTTAGCAATTCTTTCGAGCCATTTTACCATAGAAAGCATAACGGTCATAGAAAGCGTTAACGCTGCCACAAACACGCACCATGCTGCCCAAAGTGGCAGGTTCATGTACAACATACCACCGAAGAACAAGAAGAAATTTCCAAGTCCTGCTGCAGTAAGCCAACAACCTTGCATTAAACCTTGATATTGCGGAGGCGACACTTTCGAAACGAACGAAATTCCAAGCGGACTGATGAAAAGTTCGGCAATAGTAAGTGTGAAGTAGGTACCAATCAACAAAAACGGTGTTACACGTGCTGCGTGGTCTAAGCCACCCATTGCTGCTCTTTCTGCTGCATCCGGCAAACCAATTGAGCCAAGCGCCATGATACCAAATGCTGCGGCAGCAACACCCATACCGATAGCAATTTTTTTCGGAGTCGAAGGCTCTTTGCCCCTTGCTTTTAACCAACCGAAAAGACCAATAATAATAGGGGTTAAAAATACGACAAATAATGGATTAAATGTTTGGAACACTTCCGCACCTTCAAGCGTTGTAAAGCCAAGGTTGACGGTGATCATTTGTGTATATTCGTTAGCAAATAAAGTTAAAACAACACCGCTTTGCTGGAACGAGAACCAAAAGAAGAGTACTACGCCAAAAACAGCAAATAAAGCATACAAGCGTTGTTTCACTTCTTTAATATCCATTTCTGTAATGTTGCCATCTCCCACTTTTATTGCAGCTTTTGTTGCCGGATCGGGCAATCTTTTTTTGTTTACCAAGAAGATTATTAACGAAATAAACATGGCAATAATGGCTACTCCAAACGCATAGTGATAACCGGTGGTAAAAACATTTAAATATTCACGCGCAAATGTTGTCAAAACTTCAGGATCTGTTGTAGTAACACCAAGTTGTGTTGATGCAAGGCTTTCGAAACGAGCAAAAGCATCAGAGCCAACTTCTAAAGAACCTTTTAGCCATTTATTACACAATGCCGGCAAGTCATTACTAAACGAAAAACCATTGGCTTGCACCCACAAATTGCGCACCAATACGGCAATAATAGGCGAAAACATGGCGCCAACATTAATAAACATATAGAAAAGTTGGAATCCCGAATCGCGTTTATCGGCATATTTCGGATTATCGTACAACTGTCCTACAACTGCCTGTAAATTACCTTTGAACAATCCGTTACCAAATGCAATAGCAAATAGTCCGAAACAAGTAATAGTGAGAACAACCGGCATGTTTTGTACCGGCGTTTTCGTGGGTATTGCAAGCAGCAAGTAGCCAATAGACATTAGAACAAGCCCCATCGTAATAGTGGGTTTGTACTTTTTAGTTTTGTCGGCAATTTTACCACCTACCAACGAAAGTCCGTAGATAAGTGCATAAAAAACGGAATAAATAATCATTCCTTGTGTACCTTCAAACCCGAATTTGGTGTTCAAAAACAACAACAAAATCGCAATCATAACATAAAAGCCGAAACGTTCGCCCATATTTGCAAGCGATGCGGCTAATAAACCTTTTGGATGATTTTTTAGCATAATTTTTTAAATTTCAAGATAAATAATTTTTATTAATAACATTTTTTTAACCCATTAAAGAAACTTTTCAATTTTCATTACTAATTCCGGTTTTTTAATAAGTCCTACGTGAACGTCTTTTACCTCTCCGCCTTTTAAGAACACTAACATTGGGATGTTGCGCACGCCAAATTTCATGGCAATATCATTGTTGGCATCAGTATCGCATTTACCGATAATGGCTCTACCTTCATACTCGGCAGCCACTTCGTCAATAATGGGAGCTAATGCCAAACATGGTCCGCACCACTGTGCCCAGAAGTCAATTACTACTAATTTGTCGCCTGCTACAAGCGCATCGAAATTTAAATTGTCAATGTTTAAAGCCATATGTAAACTGTTATTTTATGTTAAATTCGGAGCGGCGAATATACGATTTTTTCGCTAATAACAGATTGAAACCGGCTATATTTTTACTTTTTCTTATCCATAAATAATCTATCTTACACAAAATAAAGTATTTTTGCCCATTAAAAAACGTATATGTTAAAAATAAAAACACTACGTTCTCTTTCTATTTTCTGGGCTCTATTTATTGGAATCGGTGCACTTTGGGGTAGCATTTGGAAAAAAACCAGATTCTAACCTAAAATCCTTCTCTCCTTTTTCCATTTCCCTCTATTAACCCCCAATTATCTATATACATCGCATGTCCCATCAATTTTTCCGCACTTTCCCAATCCTTTTGTTCTAAATATTTTCGAATAAGCGTTGAGCGAACTTCAAATTCGTCTATTTTAAACTCTTTTGTCATAACAAGTTCAATGTTTTTTTCTTTACAAAGAGATGTTAATGTGCCTGAATTTCCTTCTCTTTGTTTTCCAAAATGATGATTGGGTCCCATAAAGATTGCTTTCACATTTATTTTTGAAAAAATAAATGTTGAAAAAAAATCAATAGCTGTTTTTTGTGAAAATGTTTTTGAAAAAGGGATCACAAAAACCATGTCTATTCCAAATTTTTCAAAAAGCGCTATTTTTTGTTCAAAAGTATTAATTAAAAAAAAGTTCGGGTTGGTCTGCAATACCTCTTGCGGATGAGGGTCGAAAGTAATAACCACACTCTTACAACTATTTTGATGTGCATAATTATTAACTTGCTGCAACAATGATTGGTGTCCCAAATGTACACCATCGAAAGAACCTATCGTAATGACGGAAGGTTCGGTGATTTGTTGCCTATTATTATGATGTATGAGTTGCATTAATTTAAAGATTTAAAATTTAAAGAACGAAATTCCTCACTGCGCTCGGAATGGCACAGTCTATTATTTTTCGTAAAAAAACAGATCCGTCATTCCAACTAGGCGAAGCGAAAGAGGAATCTCATTCAAAATATCGCACCGCGTTAGCAAAAATATCCTGCGTTTTATTTCCATAAATATTTTTATACAAATTCTCCCCTTTTCGTTCACTATGTCCCATTTTGCCCAAAATTTTTCCGCAGGGAGAAATAATCCCTTCAATGGCAAAATTAGAACCGTTGGGATTGTGTTGCGGATCCATACTCGGATTCCCTTCAAAATCACAATACTGAAATGCAATTTGTCCGTTTTCAAATAACTGTTTGGCAAGTTCATCGCTCACTACAAATTTTCCTTCACCGTGGCTGATGGCAATTTGATGTATTTCTCCTATTTTAAACGAAGTTAACCAAGGTGAATTTATACTTGAGATTACCGTTTTTGTAATTTGCGAAACATGGCGATTACTATCGTTTTTAAACAGTGTGGGCGATTTTGGAGTTACCTCGCCGATTTTTGCAAAAGGCAACAATCCCGATTTTACTAGCGCCTGAAAACCATTGCAAATACCGAGAATCAGTCCGTTGCGGGACAACAACCCCACGATGGAGGTTTTAATATCATTATTATTCAAAACATTCGCAATAAACTTTCCGCTTCCGTCGGGTTCGTCACCAGCGCTAAAACCGCCGCTAAGCGCCAAAATATCAGCTTTTTCAATCCACGAAGCAAGTTCTTCAATAGAATCGATGATTTCTGTTTCATTTAAATTGCGAAAAACAAAAGTTTGAGTGTTTGCACCGGCTTCTTCAAAAGCGCGCGCCGTGTCGTAATCGCAATTTGTACCCGGAAAGACGGGAAGAATTACTAAAGGTTTTTTCATATTTTCTATAACTGTTTGTTGGGGCGCAAAATTATCCTTTTTCATGTAACGGAAACTTTTCTATTTTTGCCCAGTAAATAAAAAATGTTTTTAGTATGGCTGAAAAAAACACTCCTATTCCGGAACACATTGTAAATAAAATTGTTGCCGAAAGTGGCATTAAAGAAGTGGGAAAAGCTTCTATCAGAGAAATTAAAAAATTGATTAACGACATTGAAGCGGCAAGTAATACGCCATTTATTCGTATGGAGATGGGGATTCCCGGATTACCTGCTTGTGAAATTGGTATAAACGCTCAGATTGAAGCACTTAAAAACGGATGCGCCGCCATTTATCCCGATATTGACGGCATACCGGATTTGAAAAAAGAGATGTCGCGCTTTGTGAAAAACTTCTTGGATCTAAATGTTGCTCCCGAAGGTTGTATTCCCACCGTAGGCTCCATGATGGGTGGATTTGCATGTTTTATGACCATGGTTCGAGCGCGTAAAGAAAAAGATACCACGCTATTTATTGATCCGGGGTTCCCTGTGCAAAAACAACAACACAAAGTGCTGGGATTTAAATATGAGACTTTTGACGTTTATAACTATCGCGGAGATAAAATGCGCGAAAAGTTGATTAGCTATTTAGAAAAGGGACATATTCATTCTATTGTTTATTCCAATCCTAACAATCCGTCATGGATTTGCTTTACCGAGAATGAGTTGAAAATTATCGGTGAATTGGCTACACAATACGATGTTTGTGTGATTGAAGATTTAGCATATTTTGGAATGGATTTTCGCAAAGATATTTCGCATCCGGGCGAGCCACCGTTTCAACCCACAGTGGGAAAATACACCGAAAACTATGCTTTGCTTATTTCAAGCTCAAAATCATTTAGTTATGCCGGTGAAAGAATAGGGATGTTAATACTTTCTAACTATTTATACAATAGAGACTTCCCTGATTTAGTTCCTTATTTCGGCACCCCGAAATTTGGCCGTGCTATTATTTACGGCACAGTATATGCCATCAGCTCCGGCACTTCACACTCGGCGCAATATGGCTTGGCAGCTATTTTAAAGGCTTGCAATGATGGCAAATACAATTTCTTAAATGATGTTAAAATCTATGCCGACAAAGCCCATATCATGAAACGGATGTTTTTAGAAAACGGCTTCCACTTGGTATATGATAAAGATGAAGACAAACCGCTTGCCGATGGTTTTTATTTCACGGTAAGTTATCCGGGATTGAGCGGCGAAGAATTGCTCAAAGAGTTTCTCTATTACGGTATTAGTGCAATCTCCTTGGTTATTACGGGCAGTGAACGCACAGAAGGTCTTCGCGCTTGCGTTTCACTCATTAAAATGGATCAAATGCCCATTTTGGAAGAAAGATTGAAGTGTTTTAGGGAAAATCATTAATAAAAAATCCGATTTTATCGGAAAACAAACATATGATATAGCATTTTGCTATTTTCTCGCAAAAGCACTCAATAAAATAACGAGGCTGTCAAGTTTTGAGACAGCCTCGTTATTATTTTTCATGCCTAGTTCACCACCATCTTCTTCGTATCCGCCTTCTCCCCATTCACAAAAAGTGGACTTCCTAACTAATTCCGGACACAAAGATAAGAGTACTTTAACTAGAAAATCTAACAAAAGAAAAAACCACCTATCAAATATACGATGTATTTTTATCAAGGTGGTTGGAAGTAAAATATTAGATTCTTTAAATCTTTAAATTTTTCCCGGATAAACTTTCACTGCCTCAGCCAAACACTCCATCGCTTCTTTTAAATCATTCACATTTAATACGTAGCTGATGCGCACTTCATTTTTTACAGGAGCAGGGTAAGAATAGAAGCCGGTTACCGGCGCTAACATTACGGTTTTACCTTTATGATCGAACGATTCTAATATCCATTGGCAGAAATTGTCGGCATCATCAATAGGGAGGCTGGCTACTGCATAAAATGCGCCTTTTGGGTTTGGACAGAAACAACCGGGCATCTTATTAATGGCTTCCACCACACAATCTCTTCGTGCAATATAGTCGCTCACCACTTCATCGAAATAGGATTGCGGAGTATCGCAAGCGGCTTCCCCGAGAATTTGTCCGTAAGAAGGCGGGCTTAAGCGGGCTTGCGCAAATTTCATCGCCGTATCCATTACTTCTTTGTTTTTAGATATGAAAGCTCCCACGCGCACGCCACATGCACTGTAACGTTTTGAAACAGAATCTAATAACACTACATGTTGGAGGATGTCTTTGAGTTCCATAACAGAGAAATGTTTTTCGCCGTCGTAGCAAAACTCCCTGTAAACCTCATCAGCAAAAAGGAAAAGGTCATATTTTTTTGCCAAATGTCCCAATTTTTCAATCTCCTCTTTCGAATACAAATATCCGGTAGGGTTATTGGGATTGCAAATCATGATTGCCTTGGTTTTTGGGGTAATAATTTTTTCAAACTCCTCAATTTCCGGCAATGCGAAACCGTTTTTAATTGTTGAAACAATGGGTTTTACTTTTACGCCACAAGAGATAGCAAAACCATTATAGTTAGCATAAAACGGCTCAGGAATAATCACCTCATCATCCGGATTTAAACAGGTATTGAAAGCGAAAAGGATTGCTTCGGAACCACCGTTAGTAATAATGATTTCGTCGGGAGTAAGCTCAATTCCCACACTTTTATAATACTCCACCAGCTTTTTTCGATAGCTCAAATTTCCTGCCGAATGGCTATATTCAATTACTTTTAAGTTGTTGTTTTTTACAGCATCTAAAGCATTTTTAGGCGTTTCCACATCGGGTTGCCCAATATTTAAGTGGAAAACTTTTACACCGCGTTGTTTTGCTGCATCTGCAAAAGGAACAAGCTTACGAATGGGGGAAGCGGGCATTTCTGCACCTTTTTTTGAAATTTTTGGCATAATGTTTTGTATTTTTAGTTGATATTCGATTTTTATATAAACGACCCCGCCCTTCGGGCGCTCCTTCAAAATTTGAAGGGGATTATTCTACCGCTCTTTTTCTCCCTTCTCAATTTCTCCTTTTTTCATTTCTCCGTTTCTTCAAAGTTCCTATGCTTCATCTATCTCATCCCTCAGTCCCTCCATAATAAACTGTCGTCGGTCGTCATCGTTCTTTCCCATATAAAACTCAAGCATGTCATTTATTTTCGTGGTTTTATCTAACACCACAGGTTCGGCGCGCATATTAGAGCCAATAAAGTTTTTGAACTCTTTCGGGTCAATTTCACCCAATCCTTTAAAACGGGTAATTTCTGGTCGTTGTCCCAATTTTTTTATGGCCCTTAATTTTTCTTCTTCAGAGTAGCAATAGATGGTTTCTTGTTTGTTTCTTACTCTAAATAAAGGCGTTTGAAGAATATAAACGTGCCCCGATTTTACTAAATTCGGGAAATATTTTAAGAAAAAAGTTAGCAATAACAAGCGAATATGCATGCCGTCATTGTCGGCATCGGTGGCAATAATAATATTGTTATAACGCAACCCGTCTAAGCCGTCTTCAATATTTAGCGCTGCTTGGAGCAAGCTAAATTCTTCGTTTTCATAAATAATGCTTTTCGACTTTTTAAATGTATTCAGCGGTTTTCCACGCAAACTGAACACGGCTTGTGTATTGGCATCTCTTGAGGATGTAATAGAGCCTGAAGCGGAATCGCCCTCAGTGATAAATATTTGTGTTTCAATGCCACGTGCATCGTTAGTATTAAAATGATAACGACAGTCGCGTAATTTACTATTGTGTAAACTCACTTTTTTCTGCACCTCCTTGGAGCTTTTCTTAATGCTCGCAATCTCCTTTCGCTCTTTTTCCGATTCTAATATTTTTTTTAGAATGGCATCCGCAATTTCAGGATTCATATGCAGGTATTTGTCTAACAGCCTGCTCACCATATCATTCACATAATTGCGAATGGTTTGTCCACCAGGTTCCATGTGTTGTGAACCTAATTTGGTTTTGGTTTGCGCTTCAAAGCTGGCGTTTTTCACCCGGATAGAAAGCGCTGCCACAATAGAGTTTCTCACATCATTCGGATCGAAATCTTTCTTGAAAAATTCGCGCACCGTTTTTACAATAGCTTCACGAAAAGCTTGTTGGTGTGTGCCGCCGTAAATGGTATATTGGCTGTTTACAAATGAATAATATTCTTCGCCGTATTTTCGGGTAGTATGCACCAATGCACATTCAAAATCATTGTCTTTTAAATGAATAGGCGAATAAAGCACCTCCGAAGAGACATTATTATTAATTAAATCCAACAATCCGTTTTTAGAAAAATATTTTTGCCCGTTAAAATTAATGGTTAATCCTCTGTTCAAATACACATAATTCCACATCATTTTTTCGATATACTCATTATACCAATGAAAATTAACGAATAATGATTTATCGGGAACAAAAGTGATAGAAGTTCCATCAGGTTCTTTGGTGGGTTCAATATTGTGTTCCAACAATTTCACACCTTCCGAAAATTCGGCGCTTTTTTGTTTGCCATCCACAAAACAATTCACTTTAAAAAACGCAGATAGTGCGTTTACAGCTTTTACACCTACGCCATTCATTCCAATAGCCGTATCGTAAGCCTTGCTGTCGTTGAATTTTCCGCCGGTATTAATTTTTGAAACACAATCTACCATTTTTTTCAGTGGAATACCGCGTCCGTAATCACGCACGGTAACCTTATCTTCTTTAATAGAAATTTCAATAGATTTTCCAAAACCGCGCATAAACTCGTCAATACAGTTATCCAACACCTCTTTCAGTAAGACATAAATACCGTCATCATGCGACGAACCATCCCCCAATTTTCCAATGTACATTCCGGGGCGCTCACGAATGTGCACATTCCAGTCCAATGATTTTATGCTATCTTCCGAATAATTAGACATATTTCAAAAATATATTAGCGGTGGCAAATATATATTAGATTTTCAAATTGAGGTAAAGAATTTACCTTTATCTCAAAGAAAGAAAAAAACATTATTTTGCCGCACTTTTTATTATAGGTAGATGAAACAAAAAGATTTTATTTTCAATATTTTTTTTCTTCTTCTTATCAATTTACTCATAAAACCCTTTTGGATTTTGGGCATTGACAGAAGCGTTCAAAATGCCGTGGGTACCGAAAATTATGGTTTGTATTTTGCGGTTTTCAATTTTACGCTCTTGTTTAACATATTGTTGGATTTAGGGTTAACGAACTTCAACAATAGAAATATTTCGCAAAACACCCAGCTTCTGTCAAAGCACATTTCAGGAATCTTAACTTTAAAGCTCTTACTAAGCGTAATTTATCTATTCATAGTTTTCATCGCCGGAATAGGTATTGGTTACAACAGTTTTCAGCTAAAAATATTGGCTTGGGCGGCGTTTAATCAGTTCTTAAATACGTTTATTTTATATTTACGCTCAAATGTTGCCGCTTTATTGATGTTCAAAACCGACGGTATTTTGTCGGTTTTAGACAAATTGCTCATGATTATGATTTGCAGCGTGTTGCTTTGGGGCAATGTTACCGATAAGCCTTTTCAGATTATGTGGTTTGTTTATGCTCAAACCGTATCTTATTTAATTGCTGCCACAGTGGCGCTATCCATTGTGTTATACAACGCAAAAATTATCCGATTAACATGGAATTTTACATTTTTCAGAGCTATTTTGAAGAAAAGTTTTCCGTTTGCGCTACTTACCATGCTTATGGTAATTTATGGACGTATAGATTCGGTAATGATTGAACGGATTCTCCCAAATTCTATTTCTGCATATCAAACAGGTATTTATGCTTCCGCCTTTCGACTTTTAGACGCTTTAGTGCAAATTGCTTTTCTATTTGCTGTCATTCTATTACCTTTATTTTCCAAAATGTTGAAGAAGAAAGAAGATTTAATACCTATCATTAAAAGCGCTTTTACATTACTTTTCTTTTTTTCAGTTACCTCTACGATATTGCTTATTGCTTATCGCATACCTATTCTTTCATTATTATATACGGAAATTGGAGCAGAAAGTGCACGTGTATTTGTTTTCCTTATTCCGTGCATTATTCCTTTTTCTATGACTTACATTTTCGGGACATTGCTCACTGCAAACGGGAGTATGCGTTTATTGAACATTACCTCTGCAATAGCCATTGTCATAAATGTTGTCATTAATCTTACTTTAATCCCAATACTCGAAGCGCGTGGCGCAGCTATTGCCAGCCTCACCACCCAATCATCCATTGCTATTATGCAATTCATCATTGCCTTTAAACTGCTAAAAATTCCATTCTCCACCCTACCCTATTTGAGATGCTTGATCTATACATGTTTGCTGATTATCTCCGTCTATTTTGCCATTCAGTATCTACATTATGGGGTTATTTTTAATTTATTAATTTGTAGTGGGATAGCGTTTGGCTGGGCTTTTGTTACCAACTTAATTCCTTTAGGATTTATCAAAACTATGTTTCCTAAAGCGTAATCATGTATTGAAAAATTTCCTATTTTTGCCGCCTGCTTTGCCCAGGTGGTGGAATTGGTAGACACGCTACTTTGAGGGGGTAGTGAGAGGACTCTCGTGCAAGTTCGACTCTTGTCCTGGGCACAAAAAAGATGGATTTAAAGATTAAAAAATTAAAGTAATAGAGAAGCATTTCAAATGCAAAACCTTAAATCTTTAAACCTTAAGTTTTTAAATTTTAAATTCTTTTATGCTTTTTAAATCTGTACTTGCTTCTCCCGACCTTAAAAATCGGCTTATTGCTTTGGTGAAAGAAAATCGTATTAGCCATGCGCAACTTTTTCTTTCTCAAGCTGGTACACACAGTTTTGCGTTGGCTGTGGCTTATGCGCAATATATTTGTTGCCAGGGTAAAAAAGAGGATGATTCGTGCGGCGTTTGCCCTTCTTGTGTAAAATTTGAAAAATTGGCACATCCCGACTTGCATTTCATCTTCCCGAATTGTATCACTAAAAAAATAAAGAAAGACCCCGATTCACGGCAATTTGCACAAGAGTTCCGGGATTTTGTTTTTGCTAAAAACTATCATATTGATATCGAAGATTGGCTCGCGGAGTTAGGGGGCGAGAACAAGCAAGCTACTATTAATATTCGCGATTGCTCCAATGTTATTCAACAAAACAGTATTCAATCATATGAAGGCGGATATAAAATCTTTATTTTTTGGTGTTTAGACAGATTGTATCATGCAGCCGCTCCAAAACTACTTAAAACATTAGAAGAACCGGAAAAAAATACGTTGTTTATTTTGCTCACCGAAAATCCGGATAAAATTTTAGCAACTATTTTGTCTCGAACACAATTGGTAAAAATTCCACCGTTAGATCATGATGTTATTGCACAACAATTGATTAATGATTTTGGAATGATGGCACAAAAGGCGAAAGATATTGCCGAAATCAGCGAAGGCAATTATGTAAAGGCAATTAATTTACACGAAAACAATAATGAATTGCGTGACATGTTGCGAAAGTTTGAAGTATTATTTACAAGCATGTCTGCCTTAAGAAACCACGCTTCTTCGCAGCAAATCAATTATCTAACCGTACAAGATATTATCGCTTCCATTGTAGAAACAGGAAGAGAAGAGCAAAAGAGTTTCTTGCGATTTATTTCAAGAATGATACGAAATATATTGATGCTAGGTTTGCAAAATGAAAATTTGGTAAAAGCAACCACTGAAGAAAAGAAAGTAATGAGTATTTTTACCAAAACTATTACATTAAAAAATGCCCAACCTATTTTGCATGAATGTAATCAAGCGTTGTATCATATTGAAAGAAACGGAAATTCAACGTTGATATTTACTGATTTTTATTTAAAGGTGAGTAAATTGATATTAGCTGATTCTTAAAAACTCCAAGCAAAGCCAACAGAATAAAGTATCGGCAATTGATAAATAATATTTGCCGTTAAACGATCTACATAAAAGATATTGCGATAATCATATGCATTGGTTACGGAAGCGCTCAATTCGATGATATTTCTTTCTCCAAGGAAAAATTTCTTCTTTAAGCTTAAGTCTAATCTATGGTACGCCGGAAGACGTCCTTTATTTATTTCGGCAAGTTTTATATAGAGTTCTTCATTTTGTTCTATCCAATTATCTGAAATATTGCCATATCCTAAATTAGGCAAAAATGCTTGCGTTTGCGTAAAAGGGAAACCCGATCCAAAATTCCAACGCACATCTGCTTGCCACGATTTTCGTTTACCCCATTGATATGAAGCGAGCAAATTCACATTGTGTCTTCTATCAAAATGCGGAAAGTATGTTATTTCTTCGTCGGTTCTTTTCACCCAACCCAAAGTATAAACCGTCCATAAATAAAAGTTTTTATAGTCAAACTTTATAGTGATATCGCCACCATAAGCTACTCCTTTTTCCCATATAAAATCGTAATCATCATGGTACTGTTTATATCTATTCGGAACAGTAAGTTGTGAAAAGTTTTTAAAGAACCCCTCAATATTAATATTAGTATATTTCAGCAAGTCCAATTCAACTCCAAAAACAATGTGCTGTGCTTTTTGCAGTGTGTTTTTCATTTCATTTCCTAAAAATGTGGGTGGTAATTGCGACTGGGAAGGGCTTGCCAAGAAACCATAGAACAAGTTCACTACATCTCTATCGGAAGTGAGCGCCACAAAATTTTGAGAATATAATCCGCCGGCAAGCTTTAGTCTTATTTTTCTTGTCACATTATATTTCAATGCAAGTCTTGGCTCAGGCGTAGCAGTTGATAGTGTAGCATAGTATTGCAATCTGAAGCTGGGCTCAAGAAGCAGCACATCTTTAAAGCTATATTTATATTTTACAAAAATTGCTAAGTCTGTTGTGTAATCCGGATCTAAATTTCTAACATAATTATTAATGTCAGGATACGAATATCTTGTGGTAAATAAATTGACATCAATACCTGTTGAGATTACACTTCTCCCTGCAAAGAAATTAAAAATCCATTTAAATACAGGACCGCTGAGTGAGGTAGTTCGGGGAGCATATCCAACATCATTCATTGCAGACTCATAGTTGGAATAAGAGAGCGTTCCTTCCATAGTCATAGGTACTTCACCGGGAACAATCAAAAAACTAGCGCCTAATCCCCAATTATTCCATCTATAGTTAGCTATTTGAGAATAGTTTACCCTATCATCAAAATTGAATCCAAAAAAACTTAACTTCGTTCCTGTTTTGGTAGTTAAAGAGATTTTTCCGTATAAATCCCAAAAAGTATAAGGGAGACCTTGTTTTACATAAGGGTAAAAGACTTTTGCACTGTGCTCTAAGTAAGAGCCTTTTGCCGACAAAATAAAACTCAATGCCGTACCTTTATCCTCTTTCAATTTCACAAAAGGACCTTCCAATAGCATACGTGCACCGAATGTGTTAACATCCATTTTTCCGGAAATTCTTTTTTTATTTCCATCTTTTGTTTTAAGATCCATCACTGAAGATATTCTTCCGCCGAACTCAGCGCCAAAACCGCCGGTATAAATATCAGCGCTGCTTATAATTTCCGTATCAAACACTGAAAAAAGACCAATGGAGTGGAATGGATTATAGATAAGCATGCCATCTAACAATAGCATATTTTGAATAGGAGTACCTCCACGAATATAAAGCTGCCCACCCTGATCTCCAGTAGATACAATACCCGGCAATATTTGCAAATATTGCGCAAAATCAGGTGATCCGCCTATGGAAGGCATCATTGATAAGTCTTTTGGAGAGATCGTAATCACCGAAGTACGTGTTTCTTGCACGCGACGTTGCCCTTCCGCATCCACCTGAATTGCACTCAACGTTTGCGAAGTGGGTTGAAGCAAATATCGCTTTTGTAATGTATTGTAATTTACAATAATAGAGTCAATTAAAGTAATATATCCAAGCATTGTAACTCTAACTATGTAATCTCCATTTGGAATTCTATTAATGATAAAACCTCCGTTTTGATCGGTCATCGCTCCAAAAGAAGTACCTTCTAATTGCACTGTACTAAACCGCACAGGTTCTCCGTTTGAGGCATCATATACAAATCCTCTTAAGGTGCCAGTTTGCGCAAAACCACACATCAATATTACAAAAAGTAATATAAACAAAATAGATAGTCGTTTCATGTCATTTTTTTAAAGCAGCAAAGGTATATCTTTTTGGATACTATAATAGAGAAATAAACATAATTTTGCAGCCATAAAAAATTTAAGATTAAAAAAATAAAAATTACGAACTATCAGCTACAAATCATTAAACATTTAAATCTTTATTTTTTAGATATTTAAATCTTTATTCATGGATTATTTTAAACACGAAACCGCAATTATTGACGAAGGCAATCACATTGGTGTCGGAACAAAAATTTGGCACTTTTCGCATATCATGCCGCATTGTAAAATTGGAGAACGCTGCAACATCGGACAAAATGTTGTTATTTTTCCTGAAGTAATATTAGGAAATAATGTAAAAGTGCAGAATAATGTGTCTATTTATACCGGTGTTATATGCGATGATGATGTTTTTTTGGGTCCTTCTATGGTGTTTACCAACATCATAAATCCGCGTTCTGCCATTAGTAGAAGAGATCAATATGTTAAAACACACGTAGGCAAAGGCGCTACCATTGGTGCAAATGCTACGATTATTTGCGGACATAATATTGGAAAATACGCTTTTATCGGCGCCGGCGCGGTAGTTACTAAAGAAGTACCCAATTATGCCTTGGTACTAGGAAATCCGGCACGACAAACAGGCTGGATGAGCGAGTATGGGCATCGTTTGCATTTTAATGAGGACGGAATCGCAGTTTGCCCCGAATCAAATCAAAAATATTGTCTTGAAAACGAGAAAGTATTTCGTTTATAAAAAATTCCCTTTTTTACCACAAAGTACACAGATATAAAATCATATAGCTTAAGTCTTCGTGGTCTTTGTGGTTAAATACTTTGATCTTTCACCCACCTGTCAAGCAAACAACTTTTTTCCTTTTCTTCCTGATGAGCCAACATTTGTAGTGCAACAATTACTTCTTCAATTGTGCCTACACACTCGAAAGGTTTGGTGGCTTCTTTTCCTATTAACTGATTAAAAAAATGTTCCATTTTCGGTTTATTTAACAAGTCTTCACCAAAAATATTCAAACGTGTATTTTTATCTATAAATGGCGCTAAAATTATATAAGCAAACAAACATTTTGGGCAATTGCAGCACCATTTATTTTCTTTGCTTCCTGCATTACAACTACGAAAAACAGGGAAATATTGAGGATATTGAGTAAATTTTTTCGCAATTTGCAACTCCGAAAAAGAACGCAGATAACTGTAATAATGTGCACAATCTTCCATATAATTTTGCACATATTGTTGAAAGTCCTTCTCAAATTCCAATGATTTAGAATATTGATGATTCACCTCTGTTCCTGGCACGGTAGCTTCGTTGGCACTGGCTTCGTTCGACAATGCAATATCACGCACATCGGTTCCATAGCTTGCTAATAATGTGTAAAAAGCCAACATTGCAGAAAAAGGAGTATGTCCGTTCAAAAATCCTTGTTTATTGCAAGTTAATAAGTTTGCATCAATTTCTCTTTCTAAAATTACAACCTCTTCCAAAGTTTTAAAACCGGCAATATGTGCACAATCCAAAGTAGCGCCACGCGGGTTGATAATGAAAGGAATTATCTCATTATCTTTTTTCAGTTCTTCTAACGTTACTACAGAATCTTTTCCTCCACCAATCGGAACAAGTACTTTTTTTTGTGAGGTTTCTATTTTTTTGAAATGCAAGTCGGAATACGGTTTTGCCTCTTCTGCAAAAGAAAAGTGCACAAAATCATCAACTGTACAATCAATCTCATTTTGGTAGAAGAATTCCCCTAAGCCTTTGAAGTATAATTTTTTCCACCAGCTTTGTTGTGTTTCATCAAGCATATAATTATGAATTACAATTTGAGGAGAACAAGTGGTTTTCCAATAACTGATCATTTCAATCAAACCAATGTTATAAACAAGCCCCTCCATGTCAATCCTATGCATATTTTGTGCATATTTTCCTAAATTTAATGTTATTTTTGGAGTAAAAATGAGTTCATTGGCTTGAAAGAAAAATTGCATAAAAACACAATTTTTACTCACTTGAAAGTTATATTTCAGATAGTGAAAATACGGATATTTTTTTCGTAATATATGAAATAGCACTTGATTATTCATCATGAATTATTACAACAAATCTTTGATTATTTCAGAATTTTCTAATTTTTCATTGTGCAACCAATAGGTTTGCAAGCCTGCTTTTTGTGCGCCGAGAATATGCCGTTCTATATCATCAACAAACAGCGTTTCTGACGGTATTAAATTTTGTTCTTCACAAATTTTTAAAAACGACTCCGGTTTCGGTTTTTTTATACCTAATGTATGTGAATAATAGACTTTCTCAAAATGCGTTTCAAAAATATTTATTCCAAACTTGCTGGTTACGTATCGCTCAAATTCAATACAATTTATCGCATTTGTATTGCTGAATAAGAATACGCGATATTTCTTTCTGAGTTTTTCAAGAAGTGTAACACGCACTTCGGGCAAATCAATTAAGATGGTATTCCATGCGTGATCAATTTGCTGATCGCTTAAATCATTGGGTGTAAGCGATCGAATAAAATTACGAAATTGCTCCGGTGTTATTTTTCCTTCTTCAAAATGATCAATTTCTACTGCTTGTCCGGCTTGAACGTAGAGTTTTTCAAAATTTTGCAATCCATATGAGCGAAAGGTATCGGCAATATTTTCATACCGGATATCGTAAATAACACCTCCCAAATCGAAAATAATATTTTTAACAGCAAGTAACATATGTCTATTTCTTAGTAAAAATCATATTAATTCCAAAAAAAAACCGGCGACACAGCCAAATATTCTTCTTCGCAATTTTTTGTTCTTTTTCAATAACATCCTCCATTTTCTTATTTTTATAAGCGTATGGATAACAGTATCGAATATACTGGGTCTCTTCTGCTAAATTGGTAAATCCAGCATTTTCAAACAGTTGTATCCATTTTTTTTCGGATCTGACATTTTCATTTCCAAGAAGAATTGTTTTTTGCAATTTTTGGTCATAATATTCAATAATCCGTTTATTTCTTCTTTGTGTAAATAAAATTGCCTGACGCATCCAGCATGCACCATTTTCTTCCACCAATATTAGCTTTCCTCCTTTTTTTAGCAATTTGAAGAAGATTTTCAAAGCATCTGCCACCGGTTCAATGTGATGTAGCGTATCTTGTAAAATGATATAGTCAAAACTGTTTTCCTCAAAAGTAGATTCAAGAATATTTTGATATTCAAAAGTAATGTTCTCAATACTTCCAAAATTACTCCAGTATTTTTTTCGATTATCAATTTGATCGAAATAAAATTCAAGGGTGGTGCCTAACACCGGAATACGATTCATTCCTAAAAAAAATGCCGTGGTACCATATCCGCATCCGCAATCTAAAACAGCAATATTTTCATTCTTTTCTACATGTTTTTCGATAAAATGCAAACGTTGCAGAAAATAGGCTTTTCTAAACTCTTTTTGTATAAAAGAACCATGATTCAACTTATAATACGGAAATAAATGCTGATTTTCATCCAATTCTCTCACAAAAAGATCTAAAAATGTAGAAGCGGTTATTTTCATTTACAAAATTCAAGAATTATATTCCAAAACTGTTGGGCGGATCTGTCCCAAGAAAAAGCGCGATTCCTTTCTTCGCCAAGTTGTATAAGTTTTGTGCGTAGTAATTCATCCGTTGCTATTTTTTCCATAGCATTTGCGATTTCCGCAACGGATAATGGGTCTACTAATAGCGCTGCTCCGCCGGCAATCTCCGGCATAGAAGTAACATTGGAAGTTATTACCGGAACATGTGCAGCAAAGCCTTCTACAATGGGAATACCAAATCCTTCAAAAAGAGATGGATATACTAATGCTACAGCGCTTGAAACCACACAATTCATATCCGTAGTCGAAAGATACCCGGTAAATATAATATCCGACTTATATTTTAATTGGTTGTAGTTTTTTTTAATATCCTTATCCCAATATTTATTCGATCCTGCAAAAACGAACTTAAAATTAGCATGTTTTTCACGAAATTGATCAAAAGCCTGCATAATACGCTCCACATTTTTACGCTTATGCGCTGAGCCTACAAAAACGAAATAGGGAGTTCCGTTGGTTAAATGCTGAACCGTTTGTTTTTTTATTTGTTCATCTATTTTAAAAAAATCATCGGAAGCAGCATTATAAACTACGCTAATTTTTTCTTCATCAACATGATATAGATTAACAATATCTTGTTTAGAAAATTGAGAAACTGTAATTAGACGATCGGCTTTTTTTGCAAAACGAGGAAAAAAGTAAGTGTAGTACTTTAGCTTTAAAGGAGCTATAAAAGAAGGATAATGTTCAAAATTCAAATCGTGAATTACGTTGATTGTTTTTACATTTGTACTTAAACATGTCCATCCGTCTGGAGAAATAAAAAGATCAATTTTTTCTTTTTTTAATGCTCTTCTTATTCCAATTTCAAAAAAAAGAAACCATAAAAACGGATGTCTCGCCGAAGGACGCACTACTACCGGCTTCACGTTAGGAGCAAAGATAAAATAAGGGTCGTAAGGTCTATCAAAAAAGAATACAAATTCATGTTCAGGATGTTGGATCGCTATACGTTTTAGAATTTCATAAGAAACCCAAGCAATACCATCCATTTTTCCTTTAACAAAAAGCCGTGTATTAATCCCAATTCTCATAAGAAAGTTGATGAAAAGTATCCAATATAACGTTTTTTTTGCACAATATTTTGTATGTTTTTCATAAAAAACTGCATAAAAAATAAAGATTTGGTATTCTATTATTAAAAAAACAAGGCTCCTGAAAATACAGGACCATCTTTACAACAGCGCTTCATTCCTTCTTTTGTTTTGCATGTGCAAACTAAACAAGCCCCTATTCCACATGCCATTCTACTTTCCATAGAAAGCCAAACCGGAGTTTGTTGAGCATCGCAAAGCTCTTTAACTTTCATCATCATGATTTCCGGGCCGCAAGTAAATACGGCATTATAGTTTTGCGCATGAAAAATATCGGTAATAAATCCTCTATACCCTTCTTCTCCTTTTTCAACTGCAATAAAAATATTTTCACACACATCTTCAAAAGACTCAAAAGCAAAGATTTCGTCCTTGTATCCTAAAAAGACATCCACTTTGCATCCATTCTTTGTCAATTGTTTTGCGGTTTCAAAAAGTGGTGGAATTCCTATTCCGCCACCTACTAGAGCTACTCTTCCAGAAATTTCGTGGCACGGGAATCCGTTTCCTAAAGGACCTAACAATTCTATTTTTGCATCTTTTTTAAGTGATGAAAGCCATTTCGTACCTTTTCCTACAATTTTATATAAAAAATGAAGTCTCCCATTTTCAACATTGTAAATACTTATGGGGCGCATTAAAGGCAACGAATCGTCCCAAGCTTTTAATAAAAAAAACTGTCCGGGGGTAATTTTTTCATCATTTTTTGCTACCGTTAAATGAAAAATATCGCTTGCTATTTTCTTTTGAGAAAGGATTTTTGTCGTATAGAATTGCATAAAAAATAAATGATTAGCTTTATCGGCAAAAGTAGAAAAAGTAATTGAAAATTTTATTTATTTGCAATATTAAATGAATAAAACCTATGAAAAAACCAATCATTAAATTTTACGACAAAATAATACTTTTGATATTAGGTTTTTCTCCAATATTTTACGGTTGTCCAAAATACGGTGAACCTGTTGCCACATATGAGATAAAAGGCACTGTGACCAACAAAGAAACATCCCGACCCATAAAACATATCCAAGTAACATCACAAATAGGTAGATATCGTAAAGATACTTTATACACAGATTCTCGTGGACAATACAACTATCAAGTTGCAGATTATCTCTTTGACAGATCTCTTCATCTAAAGTTTGAAGATATTGACGGAGAAGAAAATGGCGGAGAATTTACAACCCAAGAAATAGACATTACGTTCTCTGATGCTGACAGAGTGAAAAAAGGAAAAGACAATTGGGATAAAGGAACATTTGTGAAAACACAAAATATTGAATTAGAGCGAAAAAATTAAATAGGTAAGATCATGAAAAAAATTATTATCAAACCTTTAGACAAAATAATTGTATTGCTATTATTTGTTTTTGGGATTTTCAACAGTTGTGATAAAGATGGAGAGATAGTCCCTGAGTATGGTGTGCCTAAACCGAGAAATGATGGAAAAAATATTATTTTAAATAAAGAAACGATTGATCTCATACAAAATGTTTCGGTAATCAACGAAATTGATTAGTAAAATGAGAAATAGTTTATGAACTTGAAAAAGAAAATCGCTTTAATGCTATTCCGGCAACATAGACGAAATCAGGCACGACTGCACGAGCTTAGTTATTTATTTTGGGAATGTACTTTACGTTGCAATCTCCAATGCCTGCATTGCGGAAGCGACTGTACAAGCGAAGTAGCCACACCTGATATGCCGTTGGAAGACTTCTTAAAAGTTTTAGACAGGATTAAGCCACATGTAAACCCGCATAAAACCATGATAGCGCTCACCGGAGGAGAACCCCTAATGCGAAAGGATTTGGCACAGTGCGGAAAAGAATTTTACAAACGCGAATTTCCATGGGGAATGGTAACCAACGGATATGGGCTTACTGCAAAACTTTTAGAAGATTTACTGCAATCGGGTTTACGTTCAGTTACAGTCAGCTTCGACGGTTTAACTCACGAAACTCACGATTGGTTACGCGGAAAAAACGGCTCTTGGGAACGGGCAAAGAATGCTATCGCCATGATTGCCTCCATCAAAAACTTTACATATGATGTGGTAACTTGCGTGAATAAACGCAATATCAGTGATTTAGAAGAAATTAAAAAACTGCTTATCAGTTTGGGTGTTAAAGACTGGCGTTTGTTTTCTATCTTTCCGAAGGGGCGCGCCGAAAACAATCCCCTATTGCAACTTTCTCCCGAAGAATTTAGGCAAATGATGGATTTTATCAAACAAACACGTAAAGAAGGGTTTATCAAGACATCGTACGGTTGCGAAGGTTTTTTGGGCAACTACGAAATGGAAGTTCGTGATACACCGTTTTTCTGTCGAGCAGGCATCCATGTTGGTTCTGTATTGGTTGACGGATCTATCAGCGCATGCCCTAGCCTGCGTGCCGATTACATTCAAGGAAACATTTATAAAGACGATTTTTGGACGGTTTGGAACGAACGTTACCAAATTATGCGCGACCGCTCGTGGACTAAAACCGGCATATGTGCTGATTGCAAATCTTATAAAGATTGTGAAGGCAATGGCTTACACCTTCGTGAACAAAAAGATGATAAGTTGTTGTGCTGCCACTTAGAGTTGATTAATCCTTAAACTATCTCTCCAGTATCAAAATCTCCGTTCTACGATTTCTTGCTCGGTTTTCTTCCGTATCGTTGGGCGCTACCGGGCGCTCTCTTCCATATCCTTTATACGATAAACGATTGGATTCTATACCGTTGTCAATTAAATAACGATAAATGGTTTGAGCTCTTCCCACTGAAAGTTTTTGGTTATATGAATCCGAGCCTTGATTGTCGGTGTGTCCGCTTATTTCAATCTTAACTGTTTCATTTTTGATTAAAAAGTCTAACAAACGTTGCAATTCCGGATAAGACTCCGGTAATAAATTTGATTGTGCAAATTCAAAAAAGAGATTGGGTAAAATAAAAATCTCTCCTATTTTTATAGTATCTAACGCTGAGATAATAGTTGGCGTATCTTTTTTGTCATCAATTTCTTCAATAGCAAATAATACCGGTTCGGGACGTAACGATTCATCCAACTCAAAACAATAAATATCCAATCCACCAAATCCACCCGGTCTGTTCGACGCAAAATAGGCAACGTTGCCTTGTGCATTGATAAAAATTCCTGATTCGTCTCGATATGAATTAATCGGATAACCTAAATTTACAGGAATATTCCATGTTCCATCGGGTTGCATTTTACTGTAAAACAGATCTCTTCCGCCCATTCCCAAATGCCCGTTAGACGAAAAATAGAGTGTTCTTTGGTCAAAATGAATAAAAGGCGAAATCTCATCAAGAGGTGTGTTTATCACATCTCCCAAGTTTACAGGATCAGAAAAAACACCTTCGGAAATCATTTCGGTCTTCCAAATATCCATGCCACCGTATCCACCCGGGCGGTTTGAAGTAAAATAGATCGTTTTTCCATCTGCTGATATGGAAGGTTGAGATTCCCAGTATCTTGTGTTTACTTTCGGACCACAGTTTTTAGGTTCCGACCAAGTGTCACCTTCCCGCCTTGACCAATAAATATCACAACTACCGTATCCAAATTCAGCATTGCAAATAGTGAAAAAAAGATAATTTCCATCAGGAGAAATACTCTGCGCACCTTCATTATGCCCCGTATTAATGGGCGCTCCCAATCTTATTCGCGGTTGCCATATTCCGTTTTCTTGAAAACTGCTGAAAATATCCTCTTCGGTTTTGCAATGCGTACATATCGTATTCGCATCACGCGGGCGGCGTACCGTAAACCATATCTCTTTGCTATTTCCGGTTAAAGTTGGGTGATACTCATCCCATGTAGAATTAATATTTTCTCCTAAGTTAATGGGTGTCACGTTAGTAGAATTTTTCATTGCTTTTATCCCAAATTTACATTGATCGATTTTCCATCGAATAAATGGGCGGGAATTGATAGGCGTTTTTGCATAAATTTTTTCCAAAATAGGCAATGCGCGTTCATATTTATGTTGCGCCATTTCAGCCTCCGCTTTACTCACCGCTTTCTGAATATTTTTGGACAGTTGAGCAAATAATGTAAAGTGCAGCATAAAAAATGTAAAATAGAAAACAGTTTTTAAAGACATCTCTTGTTTTTTAGTGTAAATAAATATATTTGATTAAGAATTAATCCACTTATATACTTTGTCATTTCTTCTTACCAATTCTTGAACGGGAATAGAACAGCACATTCCTTTAGTTGCTTGATTTACTGGTTCTAAATCTACTCTAACTTCTTCTACTTTTATATCAATAACTCCGGTAGTGGGTCCAAACACCATAATATCATCGCTCCCAGAAATTTCATTTGTTTCAATAAAAATTTCAGCAACTTGTAGTTTTGAAAAGTAGTTGGTAACTCTACCCACATATTGCTTGGTGCGCGTAGCTTGCGAGCCATAGTTTTGTGCCCACTCACCTGTTTTTTGACCTAAATAGTAGCCATCCCAAAAATCGCGATTGTAGACGCTACGCAATCGGGCAGTCCACTCTTCGATTTTTTCTTTTGTATAAGTTTGATTTCGAATGGACTCAATGGCTTCATGATAGCATTGCGTTACCATTTTCACATATTCGGGTGAACGTCCGCGTCCTTCAATTTTCAAGACGGTTACCCCGGCGTCTAAAATTTTATCTAAAAAACCAACGGTACATAAATCTTTTGGAGACATGATATATTGATTTTCAATAGCTAGTTCTATTTCACTGTCCAAATCTTTCACATGATAACCGCGACGACAAGGTTGCAAACACGCTCCCCTATTTGCCGAATAGTTGAAATTATCTAAACTGATGTAGCATTTTCCGGAAATCGCCATACAGAGGGCTCCATGTATAAACATTTCAACTTTAATCAATTCGCCTTTTGGTCCACAAATATTTTCTTCATGAATTTGTCTAACGATTTGTGCGACATCCTTGAGTTCGGTTTCCCGTGCCAACACCACCACATCAGCAAATTGTGCGTAAAATTTTACAGCTTCTATATTGGAAATATTGCACTGGGTGGAAATATGGACTTCCAAGTCTATTTGTTTGCAATAATTCATCACTGCCATATCGGAAGCAATGATCGCAGAAATTTCACATTTTTTTGCAACATCCAACAAAATGTGCATTTCTTCAATTTCGTGATTGTAAATTACCGTATTTACGGTTAAATATGACAATACGTTATTTTCTTTGCAAATTTGTGCAATTTTTTCTAAATCTTCCAGTGTAAAGTTTGCGGAAGAACGCGCACGCATGTTCATGCTACCCACGCCAAAATAAACAGAACCGGCGCCTGAGTTTATAGCTGCCATCAGGGCTTCATAGGAGCCTACGGGAGACATGATTTCTATAGAGGAGTAAGGTTTTTTCATCTTATTTTTTGAAAAGAAAATTATTTATTGAAAAGGTAGTGGTATCAACATACGCTGCTTTCAGTTTATTTTTTTCAAATTGAATGGTAACAGTAGATGAAACACATCGAGGATTATTATTACGCAGCCTGATTTTTACTGCATCCGGCTCAATAATATCAGACTGTGGGTTCCTGACAAAAGGCGAACACCATAATCCATCCACAGCCGTGCCGGGTACATATCTATAAGTATAGATATTTTCATCCTCTAACATATAGTCAACATAGTATGCTCCTTCTTTATAAAGTATTTTTTTCAATTTTCCCCATAAAGTATTTTTAGAAGAAACTTTTAATCGTACAATTTCATTATCGCCTTTGGGTATGTTAATCCACTCATTAAATTGAACGGTTTGCACTTCTTCCAATATCGGTTTTTCAAAGTGAGCGATTGTATCTTTTTTGAAAAGCATAAATCTATCTGTCTTTTCTTCCAATAGATAATGATTGAACACGTTATAAATTACTAACGGCTCATCATTAAGAATATATCGTTCATCAAGAGAGTGCAAACCATCTTTATGGTAGTGAAAAAGAAGGAACTCCGGACTATCGTCATTCAACAGATAGTTCTTTGAAGCTACTTTCGATGCCCATTGTGATGTAGATGCTCCTAATTCCAACGTACGCCTTGGTTTCCAATGCACGTTATTTGCTGCAATGTAAGAAAAATCCCAAGGATAAATATCTATAGTTTTATTTCCAATTAATTTTCTTTGTTCTTCACTGAGTTTATTCGGAGCAATATTATGTTCTGACATAGAGCGTATGCGCTGTTTGAAATCTCTGTAATGCAAAACGTCCACAAAATTATTAATACCGACAACCTCTCTGGATATTCCTCTGTACCATGGAATTGCATGCATATTTGCATACAAAAGTAAAATAGAACAACAAGCTACAATGAACGTTAAAATTCTTTTTTCTTTAGCTATGAGCAAAGTAATACTCCAAAAAACAATTAAAAAATATATGATAATAGGGTAATGCCAAACATCCTGACGAATAAAACTATGCTTCCATGCGGCAAAAAGAGGAAATAGAGACAATAAACAAACAATTCTAACATCTTTTTCTTTGTTCCATAAAGGAAAAGATATGATTAAAGCAATAAATAGTAATAATAGCACCCAATTGTTGTACGGATGCAATGAAAGTGTATCTCCATATCCGCTTGAGAGTTTGAATGCTCCCCAAAGAAATCGAAACAAAGGAGCAAAGCCTTGAAAAACGACCAAACTGATAGTTAATCCTAAGCCTCCAATAACTCCGATTAGTTTTAATGATTTAATGATATTTCTATTGAAATAGTAATCAATGAGTAAAGACATAAAAATAACAGAAAGAGAAGATATACCTATCGAAATTTTGGCAAATAATCCTAAAAATGCCAATATTGCACTAATAAAAAGGTAAATAGATTGATTCTGTTTATAAAACAAAAGATTTAAAATAAGGCAATTTCCAATAATCAAAAAATCTATATTGACAAAATAACAAACTATCAGAACAACAGGAATTGCTGATTTAAATGATATATTAAACACATCAGATAGCTTGAATAACAAATAGATAAATCCTATTTTTAATATTCCGAAAAAAATCAGGAAAATAAAAAAATTATATCCAATAACAATAGGAAATTTCAAAAAAGCCAAAGGTCCAAGAGGATAAATAAGTTGTGTTAAAGTTTGGTAGTCATTAACAAAAAGCCAGTTTAACCCCCACATATAAGATGGATCCAAGCCCATATCATAAGCAGGTTGAAAAAATGGGAATGTAAGCAAAAAAATAAGCCCGATAATAATCCATTTCAGAATATCTTCTTTTTTGGTTGTAAGTATATTTGCAAATTTTGTTAAGATACCCATTTTAGTATTGTTTTTGTACTTTCCACAGTTAAAAGATAAGACGCTCCAAATTTCATCGCAACATTAATTTCATCATGGCCGGCCGGAAAATTAAAAGCAATGGGAAAGCTATATTCCTCGCAATGTTCACGAATAATTTGCTCAAAGGTATTGCCGAAGGCTATTTCATTGTCTCTCATTTTTATAAAACTACCTACCAATAATCCTGCTATATTTTTAAGTTTTCCGGCACGTTTCAATTGCAGCATCATTCTGTCAATATGATACAAATATTCATCTACATCTTCAATAAAGAGAATTTTTTGATCGGTATTTATGTCGGAAATTGAATTGGAGAGTGCATATAACAAAGATAAATTTCCTCCCACAAGCTCTCCCGTACATTTGCCTATTTTATTTAATGAGTGTGGTTTACATTTATAAATAGGAGCATCTCCTGTTAAGGTTTGATAAAGCGTTTCAAGATTTATCAAATTGTTTCCATTCATAGAAATAGGCATCGTAGAGTGGATGGTAGCTACTTCACAAATTTTGTTTATATGTGAATGTAACACCGTGACATCGCTGAATCCGCAAATCCATTTTGGCTCTAAATTAAAACCTAAAAATTCCAATTTATCAATAATTCGCAATGTGCCATATCCGCCACGTGCACAAAAAACAGCTTTTATATCGCTATTATTCAACATATTTTGAAAATCCTTGATACGCATTTCATCTGTGCCTGCATATTGGTGATCTTCTGCAAACAGATACTTTCCCAAAATGATACGAAAACCTTTTTCTTCCCACCAGCGAATGGCAAACTCTAGCTCTTCTTGCTTCACTTTTCGCGCCGGAGCTACAATACCAATGGCATCGCCTTTTTTTAAATATGGTGGATAGATCATAGTGAAATATTTCTTTCGTATAATAAATCTTTTGTTAATTTTTTAAGCAATTCTCTTTCATCGCTATTTTGTAATACACGATTCAAAATAGGAATTTGTTTTGTATTTTTAAAATACCCTCCCGTTATTTTATCTACATTTTCATTTAATGCTAAATAAACGGCTGTTTTTGCACCATTTTTTGGAGATTTCATGAAAGGACGCGCAAAAATATTACAAATTTTGTCGAAAAAACTATTATTCATCGCAATAATTTTTGTGCCTACAATGCCCGGGTCGCTGCAATTTACGATAATATTTTTTTCTTTTAGTTGTTCTGCCAAATCTAAACTAAAATAAAGCAGCGCCAATTTTGAATTTGAATAATTTTGAATTTGCCGAACCAAAGTGTGTCTACCACATTCAAAAAGTTGAGGTTCTATTTTTCCATACCGGTAAGTTAATGAAACCACATTTATGATCCTTGCGCCTTCATGAAATAATGTTAATAGTTTGGTTGTTAAAACATAATGTCCGAAATAATTCACCATGACGGTATAATCCCATTTCCCATCCAAATCTTTATTTTTTGGATGCAACACTCCGGCATTATTAATTAAGAGATCTATTTGTGGGTAATCACTTTTAACTTTTTCAACAAAATTAAAAATGGACTCCAGCGAGGCTAAGTCTAAAGGAAGTAACACAATATCTCCATTCGTTTCTTTTTGGATTTTGGAATACACCAGTTGTGCCCTTTCGCTGGGAATGCACGCCATAATGGTGGTATAACCAGCACTTGCCATAGCTTTCGTAATTTCGCTGCCCATTCCACCGTTCGCGCCTGTGATAATTGCCACTTTTTTCATGATATCTGCTAGTTTAAGACTTTAAAATGTAAGGTTTAAAATATGAAATTTAATGCTTTCGACATAATTTGTAATTTGTAGTTTTAAATTATTTTATTTTATTTTCCAAATTAAAATACCCCTTCCGTCTACCTTGCATACCAGTATAAAATTTTTGAATTTCCTGTAAATCATTTTCATAGTTTCCTGTAAGGTAAAAAGTAGGACCAATACCACCTTTTTTATCCCGATAATCTAAATATGCTAAGGCTATCGGTATCTCAGCTTTTTGAGCGATATAATAGAATCCGCGCTTCCATGTTTCTACGCACTTGCGCGTACCTTCCGGGGCAATAAGGAAAGCTATTTCGTCTCTTTCTTTAATATACTCGGCAATTGTATCGGTCAATTTCTTGGTCTGTTTTCGATCTACCGGATATCCGCCAATATACTTTAAATAGATTCCTAAAGGGAAGAAGAATATCTCTTTTTTTATAAGGAATGTTGTTTTAACACCCATGGCAGTTAAAGCAAGTTTTCCTACTACAAAGTCTGTCCAACTTGTATGTGGTGCAAATACCAAAACATACTTTTTTTCTTTCGGTATATTCGCCAAATCTATCTTGTAATTCAACAATTTTAAAGTGAACAAACAGATTTTTTTCATTTGTTTATTGTAATTCTGCAAAGAAACATAATTATTTGTTACAATTGTTACTCGTTATAATCGTTGTATATTATTCAGGAAAATCAAACTTTTTGAGATTAATTTTAAGTATAAGATCAACAATTATGTATAAATTAAGCATAAAAAATCTTGTTTTTTATCAAAGATGTCAATTATTCAATTATTTTGCTAAGTTTGCCCCCCTAAAAATCCAAATAAACTACCCTGCCTTTCAGGCATCCTTACTAAGGTTTTCTATCCACAATCTTCATAATCATTAACCATTAATCACTAACTTTAAATTTTTAAATTTTAAACGTTTATGCCAGAAATTAAACCCTCCGAAGTAACCGCAATTTTACGTGAACAATTACACAACTTTAACTCTAAAGCCGAATTAGAAGAAACCGGCACTACATTGCTTGTGGGAGACGGCATTGCCCGTGTATATGGGCTTCAAAATGCGCTCTCGGGAGAGTTAGTAATTTTTGAGAAACCGGAAGGCAATGTGATGGGGATTGTATTAAATTTAGAGGAGGATAACGTGGGAATTGTGCTTTTGGGAGATTCTAAAGCATTAAGCGAGGGAGATCTTTGCAAGCGTACCGGACGTATTGTTTCTATTAAGGTAGGCGAAGGATTGTTAGGTCGTGTCATCAATACGATTGGTGAACCTATCGACGGCAAGGGAGATATTAAAGGCGAGTTGTATGAAATGCCTATCGAAAGAAAAGCGCCCGGCGTTATTTTCCGCCAACCGGTAAAAGAACCATTACAAACCGGCATTAAAGCAATTGACGCCATGATTCCGATTGGACGTGGACAACGGGAGTTGATTATCGGCGACCGACAAACTGGAAAAACAGCAATTGCTATTGACACCATCTTGAACCAAAAAGAGTTTTACGATAGAGGGGAACCGGTGTATTGTATTTATGTGGCTATCGGACAAAAAGGTTCTTCGGTAGCAAGCACGGTGAAAACATTAACCGAAAAAGGAGCAATGGCTTATACAATAGTTGTTACGGCAACAGCTTCCGATCCCGCAGCCATGCAGTTTTATGCACCATTTGCGGGCGCTGCCATCGGAGAGTATTTTCGTGACACAGGACGTCCAGCATTGATCATTTTTGATGATTTGTCGAAACAAGCCGTGGCATATCGTGAAGTTTCGTTATTATTACGTCGCCCACCGGGTCGTGAAGCCTATCCGGGAGATGTTTTCTATCTTCATTCCCGTTTGCTGGAGCGCGCTGCAAAAATTATCGAAAGCGATGAAATTGCTGCTACAATGAATGATCTTCCTGAAACCATTAAACATTTGGTGAAAGGAGGAGGTTCGCTAACGGCATTACCCATCATTGAAACCCAAGCCGGTGACGTATCTGCCTATATTCCTACTAATGTAATCTCTATTACCGATGGGCAAATTTTCTTGGAGTCATCTTTGTTTAACTCCGGTATTAGGCCTGCTATTAATGTGGGAATTTCAGTATCGCGTGTGGGAGGGAATGCCCAAATTAAAGCGATGAAAAAAGTTGCCGGAACCCTAAAACTTGGCCAAGCACAATATCGTGAACTTGAGGATTTTGCAAAATTTTGCTCCGACCTTGACCAAGCGACTAAAAATGTATTGGAAAAAGGTAAAAGGAATGTAGAGATTTTAAAACAGGCTCAATATGCGCCACTTACGGTTGAAGAACAAATTGCTATTTTATTTTGTGGCGTAAAAGGATTACTATTAAAAGTTCCTGTAAACCGTATCAAAGATTTTGAAATTGACTATTTACATACGCTGCATACAGATCATCAAGAAGTGTTAGATACCTTGAAAAAAGGTATAATAGATGAGGAAATTATGCAAAAGTTAGAAAATGTTTGTAAAGAAGTTGCTCTTAAATACCAGAGTTAAGAGATATTTAGGCGCATGAAAATAATTCTTGGAGTTGACCCCGGCACTACTATTTTGGGATTTGCACTTTTAGATGCCACTTTTCCACAAGGAGCGTTATTGGATATAGGTACATTGAGGCTAAATAAAATAAAAGAACATGCAGATAAATTGAAATCTATTTTTGAGAGAACTTTGCAAATCATAGAGCTTCATCATCCTCATATATTAGCTATAGAAGCGCCTTTTTATGGGAAAAACCCGCAATCCATGTTGAAATTGGGACGTGCACAGGGAGTAGTGATTGCAGCTGCCATGTATAAAGGGCTTGAGGTATATGAATATTCACCTCGTAAAATTAAACAATCCATCACCGGAAATGGAAATGCTTCTAAAGAACAAGTAGCTGCAATGTTAAAATGCATGAATCTTATTCAGGATGATAAACATGCATTCGATGCTACTGATGCACTTGCGGTGGCGATTTGCCATCATTTACAAAATAAAATCACAACCGTTGGACAAAAGTTTTCCGGATGGGATGCATTTCTTACAAAAAATCAGAATCGGATTATTAAATAAATGAACCAAAAAAAATACCTTATCATCGGACTTGGAAATGCAGAGCAGAAATATGCCGGAACGAGGCATAACATTGGATTTGAGATAATAAATGCACTGGCGAAAAAATTGGATGGTTCTTTCACTTCTGAGCGATACGCCTATAAAGCGGAAGTAAAGTACAAAGGAAGAACATTAATTTTACTAATGCCTACCACTTATATGAATTTGAGTGGCAACGCCGTTCGATATTGGATGGAAAAAGAAGAAGTGGAACCTCAAAATATTTTAATTGTATCCGATGACATTGATTTGCCTGTAGGCGCGTTGCGTATGCGTCCGAAAGGTGGCGGCGGATCGCACAATGGTATAAATCATATCATTGAGATATTACAACATACAAACTTTCCACGCTTGCGCTTTGGCATCGGGAAAAATTATCCGCAAGGCTATCAAGCAGAATATGTGCTAGGGAAATTTTTTCCGGAAGAATTAGAACAGGTGAACACCGCTATTGATAAAGCAACAGAAGCCTGTCTATCCTTTTGTACTGCTGGGTTGCAGAGGACGATGAATGAAATAAATGGTGTGAGCGGTATACGGTAGGCAGTTAGAGGAAGGGTTTAATCTTTAAATCCAAAATCTTTACATTCTTTAAAATATCTATAAACACTTACCGTTAAATTCATTGATAATTTCCAAATCTTCAAAACAAATTACAATTAGACATATCGCAAACCACATTATGAGAATTATCCAAGGCAAGAACAAAGGCAGGCAAATTCAGGCGCCGGCATCACTACCGGTAAGACCTACCACTGATTTGGGGAAAGAGAGTCTTTTCAACATATTGAATCATTATTTTTTCTTCGATAAAATTACGGTGTTAGATCTATTTGCCGGAACGGGAAATATTTCTTATGAATTTGCTTCACGGGGAGCTATTTCAGTAACTGCTATAGATAACGATCAAGGGTGTGCCGACTTCATAAGAAAAACAGCTGAAAAACTGCAACTTGATAATATTTCGATCATACGTGGAGATGCATTCTCATTCGTGGAAAGATCGCGTCAAAAGTTTGACATAATTTTTGCGGATCCTCCATACGAATTAACAGGATTAGAAAAAATAGTGGAACATGTATTTACGAATCAATTACTAAAACCTAGCGGCTGGTTCGTTTTAGAGCATTCTCGAGAATATGATTTTTCGCAACATCCCAATTTTTATGAACATAGAAAATATGGGAAATTGAACTTTACATTTTTGGTGAATTTTGAATAAATACAATAGATAAAATTTTATACTTTCGCCGACTTTAATACAATTTTGAGATGGAAATCATTACCCCTTCGTTTGGAATAATATTTTGGATGATCATCGGCTTTGGCATCCTGTTTTTTATCTTGGCAAAATTTGCATGGCCCGTCATTACCAAAATGATATCGGACCGTGAAAAATTTATCCAACAGCAACTTACAGAGGCAGAAAAGGTACGACAAGAAATGAAAAACTTAAAATCGGAGCACAAACAATTGTTAGTTGAAGCCAAAGAAGAGCGTGATAAGATTTTAACCGATGCCCGGAAAATAATAGAAAAAATGAACGATGATGCCAAACTTCGCCGTGAAAAAGAAACTGATGCCATGATGACTGAAACTCGTGAAGCCATTCAAAACGAAAAAATGAAAGCTCTTACGGAAATCAAAAACGAAATTGCAAATCTATCCATAGAAGTAGCTGAAAAAATTCTTCGCGAAGAATTAAAAGATCCTTCACGTCAAGAAGAAGTAATTCATAAATGGGTAGAAGAAATGAAGTTTGGAGACACTCCTAAAAATAATTGATAAATAAATATTGCATTTTTTGTGGATAACTTAGAGTAATTCATTCTATTACAAAAGCTCACAACGGTTGAAAGGAAATTCTCATTACCTTTTATCTATTTGCGACAAACTAAATCCTACCATTACCACCGACATTCCGGTGAGGATAAACAAGTATTTTCCAATGTCCACAAACGTAGCGCCCTTTAGCATTACATCTTTTATAGCAATAATAAACCATTTAGCAGGAAAAATATCAGCTAACCATTGGAAAAAGAGTGGCATATTATCTAACGGAAATAAAAATCCCGAAAGTAGAACGGTGGGTAAGAATAATCCCATCATGGTTACCATCATGGCATCTAACTGTGTTTTGGATATTGCAGAAATAAGCAATCCAAAAGAAGCGGCGGTAAACATAAAAATAATGCACAAAAAGAGCAACAACCCGATGCTTCCTTTTATCGGCATATGAAAAACAAATACGCTGATTAACAAAATAAAAACCGTGCTGATTAAAGAAAGAAACATATATGGAATTACTTTTCCAATGGCGATGTTGATTTTTTTAACAGTAGTTATCAACATCATATTCATAGTATTGGTTTCTTTTTCGCGGGCTAAGGTAATAGACGACATTAAGGCCGTGATAATAATCATAATGAGCGTAATAATTCCCGGAACAAACATATATACACTGTTTAATTCCGGGTTGTATTGCATGGTAGTTACAATAGAGATTGGATTTTCAGATGCATGATTTTCGTAATTATACCCGGTAATGAAATCGTTAAAAACAGCTCGTAAATAGTTATTTAAAATGGAAGCAATATTGATATCCGATACATCATTAATAATTTGGACATTTGCGATACGCTCCACCGCCAACGATTCTTCAAATCGTGGCGGAATAATCATAGCAATTTTTATCTGTTTATGCTTGAAGTCATGGTCAATTTCTGCTTCGTGATTTAAAAAATTTACCACTTGAAAATAACCCGATGCTGTAATTTTTTCAATCAATTGCTTTGATTCTGAATCTTTTGATTGGTCTAGAATAGAGATTCTAGCGTTTTTAATTTCCGTACTGATGGTAAATCCGAAAAGTAAAATAAGCGCAATAGGCATTGCCAAAACGAGAAACAATGATACACGGTCGCGAAAAATGTGAATAAATTCTTTTTGTAAAATAGCCAAAAATGCTTTCATAATCACCTATTTACAAATTTAACAAAGAGATCGCTAATGGTTTGTACTCCCATTTTTTCTTTCAATTCGGTGGGCGTACCTATGAGTTTGAGTTCCCCTTCCGCCATAATAGAGATCCGTTCGCAATATTCGGCTTCATCCATATAATGCGTGGTTACAAAAATAGTAACGCCTGTTGCAGCGGCTTTGTAAATCAATCCCCAAAATTCCCTACGCACAATGGGATCAACACCGCTGGTGGGTTCATCTAGGAAAACAATTTGTGGTTGGTGCAACAATGCTGTGGCAAAAGCCAAACGTTGCTTCCAGCCCAGCGGAATAGAACGCACTAGTTCTTTAGAAAAATCATTCATATTCAATTCATTCAAGCTCTCTTGAATGCGTTGCTTCAACGTTTTTTTCTCAATTTTATAAATCGTACCGAAAAGTTGCATATTTTCATATACAGTGAGGTCGTCATACAATGAAAACCGCTGGCTCATATATCCAATATTTTTCTTTATCAATTTCGATTGGGTGCCCAAATCATATCCGGCAATTTTGGCGGTTCCGGAAGTAGGCAAAAGTAGCCCACACATCATTTTCATAGCAGTGGTTTTACCTGCGCCATTGGCACCGAGAAAACCAAATATTTCTCCTTTTTTAATTGAAAAAGAGATATTGTTTACCGCAGTAAAATTCCCAAATTTTTTAGTAAGACTTTCAACAACAATGCTATACATGCAAATTTAACCACAAAATTATACTTATATTTAAGAGTTTTTGTGGGGTTTTTATTTATATTAATTTTAAATGCAAATTAACAAAAAAATCTGATTAAAAATGCCAGATGACTCCGGCGGCAACAGGTATTACTTCCGGTCCACGATTTTTTCTGAAAAGCTCAATTAAACCGTATCGTGCATAGAGCGCAAAATTGTTAAAACCCACCTCTATTTTAGCATCTATGGCTAATGGATTCACATTCATCCCTCTACCTAACCGTTCACGTATTTTTTTATTGCGGTCATCTCTATAAACTACACTTGATTTGCTGGATAATTTTAGCCCTAACTCAAATCCTGCTTGTACGAAAAAATTAGATCTTCTTGATAATTTCTTTTGATACTCAAGCATGATGGGCATATGAAGATACCATTGTACCAATCTACTTCTTGAATAAAATATTCCTTCTTCGGGGTGTACTTGAATGGTAATAAACTCTCGTTCTACAAAAGCATAATTCCGGTCGGCATTATACTGTTGTACTTTAAAACCCAATCCTGCAAAAAAGAGCCAACCATATTTTTTCGATAATTGTGCGCTCATGCCGAAAACTGTTAATCCTATTTCAAACGAAGAGAGTTTCAACTCCGCATCTTCTACGGCACCTATTTCTGAGAGCGATCGTGTAGATAAATTGGAAAAGCCTGCAAACAAACCGCTACCATGTACATGAAATTTGTTTTTTCCCTTACGCTTGGTGAATTTTGAGAAACAAAAAACAGGATAAATCGCTTGGTCGCTTCCTTCTCCGTAACTGCCTCTAAATAATTTCTCTTCGGCAGTTAAGCTATCCGGCTTTTCAAGAACTTCTAACACTCCATTACTCCATATTTGATCTTTCATATCTTTAACAAAATCAAAAGTAGTAGTGTCATTTTGACCCATTGCGTTGGCGACGAATGCAATGAAGATTAATAAAATAGTTGTTTTTTTCATTTTGAATATTTTTTGTTAATGTTTTTAATTTATATTATAAATAATCTCGCTCTTCAGGCATCCCTTCAAAATTTGAAGGAAGTAATTTCCTTCTCTCTTTCTCCTTTTCTCCCATCTTATTTTAAAAGTTCCACCAACTCATCCGGCGTTAACTCGCCTTCTACATAAATAAGCGTGGTTTTATTTGCTGCACCTACTTTAAAAATAAGGTAACGGTTTAATTTTGATTTTTCTGACAAAAGCTGGTAATAACCACTTGTTAATAAGCCATCTTTAGTAGATTCTTTAATATGTAGTGCACCTTGTTTATCTTTATTGATAGCTCTTCTTATTTCCGGAAGCGCGTTAGTACCATTATCAAAAATAATACTTTTGAAAGTTTTTATCTTATACTCTTTCATAAGATCGCGAGAAGCTTCTAATAAAGTAACTCCTTGATTATGGCCATATTTCTTAAAAATGGATAATACTGCTTGCGCTTGAACTGAAAAACTCATACAAAAGTTTGAGAGAATCAAAAATAAAATTATCAAGAGTTTACGTTTCATATTTTTCATAACTTTTTATTTTTTATCAATTGAATAAATCATTATCTAAATCATCGAACATTTGTTTCACATCTAATTTTACATTTTCAAGTGAAGCATGAAACACTAATTCAATATGTTTTTCGTCGGTATATTTTTTGCCATTAATGACTACAAAGTTGTTCTTTTTTTGCAAAAATGGGAAAAACAGAAGGAATAATGCTACAGAAGCGGCAACTGCTAAGGCAATTCCAAATCGTTTAATATAATATTGCGTATGTTTTGATGATATAGTAGAATTTTCATAATTTTCTTCCGGAATAATGGATGTGGAATGAATTTTTAATTCTGTCAAACCACAAAAGTAGTTTTGATATTGAATTAATTCCGGATCTATATTTTTAGAAGTAAAATACTGTAATATTTTAAACTCTTCTTCTTTTGAAGTTTCTCCGGAAAAATATTTTTCAATTATTGAATTTTGAATTTTAATTTTTGAATTATTCATTTTGTATTTAATTTTTATATAAACTATCTGCCCTTCAGGCATCCTTCAAAATTTGAAGAGATTTTTTTCTTCTCCTTTTCTCCTTTATCCATTTTGCAGGCAAAAGATTTTTTGCTCCTATTGCAGACCGCCCATTTCATCCCTAATTCTCTTCCTTGCACGGCACAGGTTCATACGTACAGCTTCAGGAGTAGTGTTTGTTATTTGTGCTATTTCTTCTACCTCGTGTCCTTCAATATCTTTTAAGCGCATTATTAATTGTTGTAATGGCGGTAGCTGTTCTATCAATGTCCAAATAAAACGCCCTAAGTCTCTTGCCTCCGTGTATTGATGCGGAGTTTCTATGTGAGCAACAAAATGTTGATTTTCAATGGGTTCCATTTCTTTGGCTTTACGATAACGGTCAATAACACAATGTTCAAGAATGTTTATAGCGAGCGGTTTACAATTTTTATGGGTACTCCATTTTTCACGAACGAGCCACAAACGCATCAATACTTCCTGCACTAAATCTTCTGCATCTGCTTGAACACTAAGTTTTTTTCGTGCCAGCCGCTCTAAATCGGGTCGAATAGTGGTTATTCTTTGAAGAAAAATTTCAGTGTTCATACTTTACAATACGCACAAAGATACAAAATGTAACACTCTATTTGGTACAATATCTAAATTTTGTTTTAGACATACCATAAGACAGGAAGATACATCAAGAGCTAAACAAAACGGGCGCTTTATAAAGCGCCCGTTTTCAATTATTTGTAGTTGTGAAAATTAGCAATCACAGCAACATTTAGTTTTGCCGCCTTTAATTGCCGCCTGCGCAGCTGCTAAACGCGCAATGGGTACGCGGAATGGCGAACAAGAAACATAAGTCATACCAGCTCTGAAGAAAAATTCTACAGATGCAGGGTCTCCACCGTGTTCACCGCAAACGCCAATTTTCAAATTCGGAGAAGTCTTGCGTCCACGTTGGATGCCAGTTTTTACCAACTCTCCCACACCTTCTTGATCTAACGTGTTGAATGGATCGTTATCCAAAATTCTGTTATCCATGTAACTATGAACAATCGCGTTCACATCGTCGCGAGAGAAACCGAATGTCATCTGAGTTAAGTCGTTCGTACCAAATGAGAAGAATTGTGCCACTTCTGCAATCTTGTCGGCAACCAAACAGGCTCTCGGAATTTCGATCATCGTGCCATACAAATAATCAATTTTTACTCCGAATTTAGTTTCTACTTCTTTTTGCACTCTGTCGGCAATTACTTTCTGGTGTTTTAGCTCTTCCACATTAATAGTAAGCGGTACCATGATTTCCAACATCGGTTTGCGCCCTTCTTTCATCAACTCAGCGGTAGCTTCAAATAATGCACGGAATTGTGTTTCTGTAACTTCCGGATATACAATTCCGAGGCGCACGCCACGCAATCCCATCATAGGATTCACTTCATGAAGTGCATCAATACGTTGTTTGATTACTTCGAAAGGCATTTTCATTTCGGCAGCCAATTCGCGTTGCTTTTCTTCGGTTTGCGGTACAAACTCGTGCAACGGTGGATCCATCAAACGGAAAGTCAACGGTTTCGCATCCATTACGGCTAAGGTTCCTTTTGCCACTTCTTTAATAAATGGTTCAAGTTCGTTTAAAGCAGTTACGCGCTCAGCAGTGTTTTCAGACAAAATCATATTGCGTAATTTTGCTAACGGAAGTTCGCTGTTTGTGCCGTAGAACATGTGCTCAATACGGAATAAACCAATTCCTTCCGCACCGAAATTGATGGCGTTTTGCGCATCTTCCGGTGTGTCGGCATTGGTACGAACGCCCATAGTACGATATTTATCCACTATGTCCATAAATTCTTGAAAACGTGGATTTTCTGTAGCATCTACCATTTCAATTTTTTGATCGTAAATCCAGCCTTTGGTTCCGTTTAAACTAATTAAATCGCCTTCTTTAAATTCTTTTCCTGCGATTTTTATTTTGTTATTGTCCAAATCAATATGAACGGCATCACAACCTACTACACAACATTTTCCCCAGCCACGTGCCACCAAGGCTGCGTGCGAGGTCATTCCTCCGCGTGCGGTTAAAATACCGTCAGCAGCGCGCATACCTTCAACATCTTCTGGGTTAGTTTCTTCGCGAACTAATATACAGGTTTTACCTGCGCGAGCAAATTCAATTGCTTTTTCGCTGGTGAGCGCAATGATACCTACTGATCCGCCGGGACCTGCCGGAAGACCTTTTGCCAATACGGTATATTTTGCTTCATCTTTGCTATCCAAAATCGGGTGTAACAATTCGTCTAATTGCGCAGGATTCACACGCATTACCGCTTCTTGCTCAGAAATTCTGCCTTCGTGGAACATGTCCAACGCCATGTTTAAAGCAGCTACGCCGGTACGTTTACCCACGCGACATTGCAGCATATATAATTTACCTTCTTGAATGGTAAATTCAATGTCCAACATATCTTTATAATGGTCTTCCAATTTGCAACGGATATCGAAAAGCTCTTTATAAATTTCCGGCATCAACTCTTGCATAGAAGCCAAGTGTTTGTTTTGCTCGTTTTTAGTGTCATTGTTTAACGGACTTGGCGTGCGAATACCTGCCACAACGTCTTCACCCTGTGCATCAATTAACCATTCACCGTAGAAAATATCAGCGCCATTAGCAGGATCGCGAGTAAAAGCTACACCGGTTGCAGAGCCTTCACCCATATTTCCAAATACCATCGCTTGTACGTTTACGGCAGTTCCCCAATCATCCGGAATGCCTTCAATTCTTCTGTATGAAACTGCTTTCTTGCCGTTCCAGCTTTTGAAAACCGCTTTGATACTACCTTCTAACTGCACACGTGCATCATCAGGGAATTCAATGCCAATATGCTTCTTTACCAATGCTTTAAACTCTTCTGACAATTGTTTCAGATCATCCGCTGTCATGTCAGTGTCCGATTTATAGCCGCGAGCATGTTTAAACTCATCTAATTTTTCATCTAAAATCTTGCGAATTCCTTTTCCTTCGGCGGGATCTAAACCTTCGGCTTTTTCCATTACCACATCGGCATACATCATGATGAGACGACGGTAAGAGTCATAAACAAAGCGAGGATTGTTGGTTTTTTTAATTAATCCGGGAATAGTTCTAGAGGTTAGACCGATATTCAATACGGTGTCCATCATGCCGGGCATTGAGCTGCGTGCACCTGAGCGACAGGACATTAATAATGGATTTTCGGCATCGTCATAGATTAAGCCCATAACTTTTTCTACAAACTCCATGCCTTTCCATACTTCGGGCATCATAGATGCCGGCGCTTGGCAATTATTGGCATAATAAGCGGTACAAGCTTCGGTGGTTACGGTTAATCCCGCGGGTACGGGAAGACCTAAATGACACATTTCGGCAAGGTTTGCGCCTTTACCGCCCAACAAATTTTTCATGTCGGCTTTACCTTCGGCTGTTTTTCCTCCAAAGGTGTAAACATACTTTACATTACTCATTTTCAATTAATTTAATGGTTGAAATATTAATTATTTTTCGCTTTTAAAATCGGTTGCGAAGGTACATTTTTTTTCGTTACACATTATTATTGAAGTTCAAAATTTAAAATTAAGAGCGTTAGGTGCTATAAATATATTTTATGTCTAATTATTCGTTTACTTTTCCAAATATATTGCATTAACATTTATTAACAATTTTATTTAATTAAAAATCAATTTAATAAAAAATGTATTAACGTTTATTAACAATTTGCATCACCTAAATAATATTTTTGCCCTCGTAAAAACTTTATTAATCTAAAAAAAATGTTTAATATGAAAAAAGTATTTATTTCTATTGCGGCGATAGCATTTTCTATATCTGCTTTTGCCGGTGGTTTTTTGACAAACACGAATCAAAGTGCTCGTTTTTTGCGTAATCCTTTTGAGTTTATTGATGCCAAAAAAATAGACGTCACCTCACTACATACAGGCATCATATTTTATACGCATGGAAACCAATGAAGGAATTGTAGTGAAACGATTTGTAATACAATAAAATACTTAAACTTTAAACAATACCAAAAAATATTATGAAGAATCCAAACAAATCAACCCGACCCAACAGCTCTTTTCAAAAAATCAGCATGAAAAGAAAGTTAGAATCCATATTCCTTTTCGTTACAGGAAAATGTAATGCAAAATGTACGATGTGCTTCTATTCCGGCGATATGGATACTAAAATGCCGGATTTAACTTTTGATGAGATGAGGAAAATTTCCGAAACCGCCGGCGAATTTAACCGTTTATGGCTGTCGGGAGGAGAGCCTACGCTTCGCGAAGATTTGCCCGAAATATTGGAAATGTTTTATAAAAACAATAAGATTAAGGATATCAATTTTCCAACAAACGGTTTGATGCCCGACAGAGTTGTGGAATGGGTTCGTCTTTTCAGAAAAAATTGCCCCGATTGTACAATTACCGTGAGCGTATCTTTAGATGGTTTTGGAGAAACGCATGATACACAACGCGGCGTTCCGGGCAATTTTTATAAAGCATTGGAAACAATAAAGAAATTGGAGAAACATTTCGGAGATGATGTTCGAGTGATGAAAAATATCAGTACAGTCGTCACGAAGTACAACTACGACCAGATTTATGATTTTCTAGCATGGATGTACGGACGTTTCCATACATCAACTCATACACTTGAAGCTGCACGCGGCATTACCCGTGAAGAAGGAGTGAAAATTTTGACTGAGGCTTCATTAAAGAATTTACAGGATGAAGTTTCGCCGATTTATTCAGGCTATGCCGAACGTATGAAAAATGATCTGAAAGGTTTGCGTGGTAAAATTGCTAAAATTTTCTATTTGGGTCTAATGCGGACTTTGTATAATGTTCGTGCAGATAATATAGATAAACCCACGCCCTGGGGAATGGATTGTACGGCAGGGAAAACGACTTTAGTCATTGACTATGACGGACGTTTCCGTTCATGCGAGTTACGCGAACCTATCGGAAATGTGAAAGATTACGGATGCAACATAACCGATATTATGCACAGCAATGCCATGAAAAAAGAAATAGAAGCAATTGGACACGGATACAAAGCAAACTGCTGGTGTACACACGGATGCTGGATTATGTCGTCTATCGTTTTTAACCCGCGTAAAATGCTTTCCAGTGTATATAAAGGATATCGTCAAAGCCAGAAATTGTACAAACCATTGGACTTTATCAATGAAAATCATTTAAAACATCTTGAAGAAAAATATAATCTTGATAAGGAGAAATTAAGCCAGTTGTTCTAAGAACTATTTAACAAATTGTGTTTATAAATCATTACAATACAAAAATGAAAATATTTCTTGTTACCCGCGGATCAAATGGCGATATATTTCCCTATCTTACTGTTGCCGCTGAATTAAAAAAAAGAGGACATCAGATCTCTATCAGTATTCCAAAACTGTTTGAAGAAGAGGCAAAGGCATACAAACTTGATTATGTGATTCAAGGCTTAGACGACCTTGAGGGTATGATGCATGGCGGAGCAACTAAGTCAATTGGAGTGCGTAAATTATTATCATGGATAAACGACACTATTGATAATCAGTTTTTTGAGTTAATGCCATTGGTCAAAGAGTGTGACCTGTTTATTTCAACCAATACGGAATTAGCAGCGCCCAGCATTGCCGAATGTTGCAAAAAACCGCTGATACGAACTGCTTACGCTCCATTTTTACCCGGAAAAAAAATACCGCCTCCCATATTTCCATTTCCTAAGCCAAATCGTATAACTGCTCCATTGTTATGGAAAATGTTGGATATTTCTGTTAATATAATGTCACTCAAAAGGTTAAATAAACATCGTTTAGAGTATGGTATTCCTCCAATGAAAAATTATGCACAACATGCTCCGGGATATGCACATAACCAATTGATGTATAGTCCTATTTTAGGGACAGTTGATCCTGACTGGAAATACTCTTGGGATATCAGTGGTTATTGTTTTAATGATACTTTTTCATACGAAGAAGCAGCTTATCAAGAGTTTATAAAATTTATAAGGAAAGATGAACGTCCAGCATTATTTTTTTCTTTGGGAAGTTGTTCTTCCAAAAAAGGGAAACGACTTACAGACATGTTACTGACTATTGTAAAAGAGAATGATTATAAGCTAGTTATTGGTTCAGGATGGGCAAAAACGGGTTTTCATCTTAAAGAAGATCATCACCTTTTCCTCATGAGAAATACCATCCCGCATAATTTAATTTTTCCGGAGTGTGATGCCATTATTCACCATGGAGGATGCGGCACTACCCACAGTGTTGCCCGTTCGGGAAAGCCGCAAATGATTACACCGCTCTTTATTGATCAACATTATTGGGGACATCGTGTCCATACTTTAGGATTAGGTCCTGATTATATAAATATCGGAAGAATCTCTTTTAAAAAATTGGAAAAAAGGGTTAAAAATTTGATTTCAAATCCCGATTACCGAAAAAATGCGATGGAAATAGCTGAAAAGATGAATAAGGAAAACGGGATTGAAGCGTTTTGTAATTATGTGGAAAGATTTTTTGAATGCTAAAAAAACTGTACTTTTGTACTAATTTTTTCGATAAATTAAACGAACAATTAAACAATAATTTAATGAGTAAAGAATACAACAAAAATTTGATTTTTATAGCCTGCTGCATAGGCTTGGCTTTCTTTGGAGTTACGATGTTGGCTTTGGGACCTGTTCTTTCGCAGTTAGGCGAGGGCGCTAATGCATTGCCGGCAACATTGTCCGTCGGAATTATTATAGGGACAGTAATTTTTGGTCCCATAGTAGATAAATTCGGCTATAAATGGCTGTTAATTTCCGGTTTGGCAATGGCGCTGTTAGGGCTTCAAGGTTTGGCAAATCTGATAGATATATCGCTGCTGCACGTATCCATGCTGATGTTGGGCATGGGTGGCGGTATACTCAACGGCGCAACCAATGCGTTAGTTTCCGAAATTTACGATGATAAAACCCGCGGCGGACGATTGGGTATTCTCAACGCCTTTTATTGTATTGGCGCGCTGCTATGGACATTACTGAATTATTTCATTGACGGTAAATTTACTCTACCACTTAATTATATATCAATAATCATGTTTGGATCTATCATTTTTTTCTTTGCGATACCATTTCCTAAACCCAAACCTCATGCTACGGTATCCGTTGCTAAAATGCTAGGTCTACTGAAATATCCATCCTTAATTCTTTTTGCCTTTATGCTGTTTTTTCAATGCGGATTCGATGGAATTACCGGTAATTTTACCGTCCAATTCTTAGAAACTACTCAAGGCATTAGCACCAACACTGCTACGCTTTCGCTGACTTGGTTTATGATCGGAATGCTCGTTGGACGGTTATTGTTGGGGGTTTTGATGAAAATATTGAGCGCTATCCATATTATATACCTGTATTCAACTGTGACGTTGACTGGCGTAGCGCTTCTGTTTATGGTTTGTGTAGTATTTGTGCCCACTACTCCGCCGGTACTATTGATATATGTTGCTACCGCGTTGATGGGTTGTGGTGCAGGCGCTACCTTTCCTGTGGTGTTCAGTTATATTGGCGGCGCTTTTAAGGAGTTGTCGGGTACTGCATTTTCAATCGCTATTTTTATTGCATTTTGCGGACTGTTTATTTTTAATAAAATTACCGGCGTTTTATTCGACAAAGCACAACTCGATTATTTTCCGATCATAATGGCTTTTGCTATTATGATGGTCATAGTTTTGTTACCAATTGCAAAACGTAAACTATAAGCAAGGAATCTATTTTGTTAAAATTTATTATAAAGTAATGGGAGAGGTTACTGAAGAGTGAGAAAAAGGCAAGAAGAATTTAGCAAACTATCTTCAAAAATTATTGGGAAGTTTAGTTGTTGGAAAAAACAATATCATACAATATTTTGAATATAAGCATAATAAAATTACTAACAAATGTTAATTAATAAAAATTTCTATATAAATTTGCAGCCATAAAGAAGATCAGTTGAAGCAAGTTAAAAAATGTTAAACACAATACAACATGATGTACATTAATGCTACAGGATTTTATGTTCCAACACGCAGGGTTTCTAATGACTATTTTTTAGATGTAAACGGATTAACCAGCGATTGGATACTACAACGTACCGGTATTAACACACGTTCAAGAGTTAAAGAAGAAGAAAACGGAAATACAATGGGGATAGCCGCAGTGAAAGCTGCCATAGAAAAGCTGCCCTATTCGATAAAAGAAGTTGATTTAATTATCAGTACCGGCTACACACCTATGGATACCGTGGGGACTTTGGCCCACATTACACAAAGAGAGTTTCAGATAGAAAACGCCACTGCTATGATGGTTTCTTCTGCCTGCTCTTCATTTATTTCTGCTCTTGAAATTGCGGAGGGTTATTTTTGTTCCGGTAAAGCAAAAAAAGCGTTGATTGTTTGTTCCGAAAACAATTCTTACTATTGTGATGAAACCGATCCGCAATGCGGACATCTTTGGGGTGATGCAGCAGTTGCCATGTTTATTTCTAATGAAAAGATAATGGATTCAGACCCGGAAATTGTGAACGTAGTAACTCGCGGACTTGGACACATAGGGAAGGGACCGGATGCGGTTTACCTTCGTCCCAAAGGAGAAGGAATTGCTATGCCCGACGGCAGGGATGTTTTTGCCAACGCAACCCGTTACATGATTGATGCGCTGGAAATTATTACACAAAGAAGCCATATTACCATTCAAGACCTAACCTACATCGTTCCGCATCAAGCCAATTCGAGAATTATTTCCAACATATTAAATATCTTGGAGCTTCCAGAAGAAAAAGCGCTGAACAATATTCATGAATATGGAAATACAGGCTCTGCAAGCGCTATTTTAGTTATGCTTGAAAATTTAGCTAAGTTTAAGAAAAATGATTTGGTGGGGCTTACGGTTTTCGGAGGAGGATATTCATCGGGTGGGGCGTTAATTCGGTTTTAAGTCTAATAGGAAATGAACATTTCCATTTTTATGCTGTATAGAAAATATCAAAATTTTCTGTCAAATACAAACTGTCCCGCTTTATTAAATCTTGCTCTATAAACCATTCTTCCATTATCATATATTGCGGAATCCATTATTTGTCCGTTTTTCCAATAATACTTCCATTAATTGAAAGTTACTAATTTCAATTGAAATAGGACTGCGAAAAATATTTTTTATATTTGCGGTCTTTTACAAAAGCTATAACTATTTGATATTATGAACGAAATTATTGGCAACGAAGTAAATTTCATTCCACTTTTTTCATTGGAAGATGAAGAAAAATTAAGGAATGAACAGATGAATGAGGTGATTCCCATTCTTCCTTTAATGAATACGGTGCTTTTTCCCGGAATGGTAATCCCTATTACGGTGGGGAGGAGCAAATCCATAAAATTAGCGCAAGAGTATTCGCGAAGCAATCACCCTATTGGTGTTATTACTCATAAAGACAATGAATTAGAAGAGCCTGCTAAAGAGGATTTGTATACAGTGGGTACGCTAGCGCGCATCATCAAGTTTTTGTCTATGCCCGATGGGAGTGTCACCATTATTGTGCAAGGAATTAAGCGTTTTGAATTATTAGATATTGTTGAGACAGAGCCATATTACAAAGCTCGTGTAACCGAATATGTTACGAAAGAGTTTACTCCCGACTTGAAAAACAATCCCGATTTTGAGGCTTTGATCGGTTCTATTCGCGATACGGCGGTTTCAATGCTTAAAATATCGCCCAATATGCCACGCGAAGCTACTTACATGCTTCAAAACATTGAAAGTCCATCGTTTTTAATGAACTTTATCGCTTCTAATTTGCAAGTTTCTGTGGCGGAAAAACAGTCTATTTTAGAAATTCGAGATATTGAAGAACGCGGAAAAGTAGTTCTTAAATTCTTGAATAAGGATTTGCAAATGCTGGAGTTAAAAAACCAGATTCAGAACAAGTCGCGCGAGGAAATGGATAAACAATCGCGCGAATATATGCTGCATCAGCAAATGAAAACGATTCAACAGGAGTTGGGTGGCTCGCCAACGGAAAAAGATACGAAACAACTGGAAGAACGCGCAAAAGATAAAAAGTGGAACGAAGAAACCAAAACACTCTTTGAACGTGAGTTAAAGAAATTGCAACGCAGTAATCCTATGTCGCCCGACTATTCCATACAGCTTAACTATCTGGAACTAATGGTAGACTTGCCTTGGAACGAATTTGGCGACGATAACTTTGATTTGAAAAAAGCGGCTGAAGTTTTAGATAGAGATCATTTCGGTTTGGAAAAAGTAAAAGAGCGCATCATTGAATATTTGGCGGTATTGAAGCTGAAAGGCGATATGAAGTCACCGATTTTGTGCTTGGCAGGACCTCCCGGCGTAGGCAAAACTTCGCTCGGAAAATCAATAGCAGAGGCGGTAGGTAGAAAATATATTCGCATGTCATTAGGCGGTCTGCGCGATGAGTCTGAAATTCGTGGACATCGCAAAACATACATTGGCGCTATGCCCGGGCGTATTATTCAAAGTATGCGCAAGGCAGGACAAGCTAATCCTGTATTTGTGTTAGACGAAATTGATAAAGTACTCGGCATGAACGTGCAAGGCGATCCTTCAGCAGCACTGTTAGAAGTGCTTGATCCAGAGCAAAACGCCACATTTTATGATAATTACTTAGAGACCTCCTTTGATTTGTCGAAAGTGCTTTTTATTGCTACAGCAAATAATTTGGGAAATATTCATCCTGCTCTATTAGACAGAATGGAAGTAATTGATATTGCAGGCTATCTGATGGAAGAAAAGTTGAATATTGCGCAAAAGCATCTGGTGCCGCGCCAATTGAAAGAACACGGCATGGATGATAAATTGCAATTTTCAAATGAGGTAATAGAACGCATCATTTTAGACTACACGCGCGAATCAGGAGTAAGAAACTTGGAAAAATTGATTGCCAAAATGATTCGTAAACGTGCTTCACAATTTGTTCAAGATGGGAAATTGGAAAAAGAGATTAAAATTGCCGATTTGCAGAAGACATATGGTGCGCCCATTTTTCAAAAAGAACGTTCGTTGGATAATAGTGTGCCCGGTGTAGCAACAGGCTTAGCCTGGACTGCAGCAGGCGGAGAAATTCTCTTTGTAGAATCTGTCATTAATCAAGGAAAAAACGGCTTAACGATGACCGGAAACTTGGGTGATGTAATGAAAGAATCGGCAACCATCGCCTACGAATATTTGAAAACTTACGCCAAAATTTTTGGAATAGAGGAAAATATTTTTGAAAACACGCACATTCATTTGCATGTTCCGGAAGGTGCAACGCCCAAAGATGGCCCTTCTGCCGGTGTTACCATTTTAACCTCCATGATTTCAGCATTTACGAAAAAAACAGTACGCCCGAAAGTTGCTATGACGGCAGAGATAACACTTCGCGGGAAACTGTTACCTGTGGGTGGCATCAAAGAAAAAATATTAGCTGCCAAACGTTCAGGAATCTATGACATCATTTTATCTTCTGAAAATAGGAAAGATGTGGAAGATATTAAAGAACATTTTATTGAAGGTATGAAATTTCATTATTTCAGTGAGATGAAAGAAGCGATAATATTTGCAGGAGTGATATAAATTAATTAAGCGTTAATAGCTTTATTAAATAAAGGCTAATAACGCTCAAAAAGAAATCTAAAAAAAATTGTTAAACTTTTGCAGCTAACTCTGCGCCGGCTTTAAACTTAACTACTTTTTTTGCAGGGATCATGATCTCTTTTTTAGTTCTCGGGTTTCTTCCTTTTCTCGCAGGACGATGATTTACTGAAAATGTACCAAATCCAATAAGAGATAATTTGTCTCCATGGGCGAGAGCTTCAGAGGTTGCAGCTACGAATGCTTCTAATGCAGCTTTTGCATCAACTTTTGTTAAACCGGCTTTTTCAGCCATTGCGGTAATTAATTCTGCTTTGTTCATAGTATAATTTTAAATGGGTAATTTATAACTTTGCAAAGCTAAAGTATTTTTCATATTATTTTTATCGAACAAAATATTTATTTGATTTGTTAATAAAATATTCGAAATTGTTAATTACATCTGTATATTTGAGAAATAATTACGCTATTTATTAAAAACAGTATAATTTATAATTTTATTTCCTTGCAAAAAAGAATCTGTACTTTGCCTTTTTTTTCCTTCCATTTGTAAATTATGTATAGAAATTTTGAAGTCTTTGGAAGAAATGTAAAAAAAAGTTTTGTCGTCTGTGTCTATTTTTCCTGCATTTTTCCCTGATTTCTCAGCCGTAATCGTAGTTTCAAAAATTTTAACGGAAACAATTTTTCCATCACTTTTTTTAAGAAAAGTTACTGCTCCGGGGTGTGGAGCTAGTCCGCGAATTTTATTATGGATATCTTTTGCCGGAAGGTTCCAATCAATCACTGTATCTTCTTTGTGAATTTTTGGGGCAAGTTTAATTATTTTATTATCTATACAAGGTTGTGGTAGCGGTATACAAGCTCCTTTTTCAATGAGCGACAATGTTTCCAATGCAAGCTCTGCGCCTAAAACTTTCAACTTGTCATAAAGTTCTCCGGTCGTTTCACTTGGGGAAATGTCAATTTCGCGTTGCAGGATAATATCTCCGCAGTCTATTTCATTATTGAGAAAAAAAGTAGTGATCCCTGTCTTTGTTTCGCCATTCATGATTGCCCAATGAATGGGTGCAGCGCCGCGATATTGAGGTAACAAAGAAGCATGTACATTAAAAGTACCTAATGGTGGAATAGCGTAAACTTCATACGGCAACATTCTGAAAGCCACTACAACAAATATATCTGCATTCCATTGTTTTAACGCTTCAATAAACTCGGGATCTTTTAATTTCACGGGTTGCAAAACCGGAAGCTCTTTTTCAACGGCATATCTTTTTACTTCGGAGCATTGTGTTTGCAATCCTCTACCGGCAGGTTTGTCAGGAGCAGTTACCACACCAACGACCTCGTGTGCGGAATGACAGATTGCTTTTAACGTGGCAATCGCAAAATCGGGGGTTCCCATAAAAACCACACGCATAGTGAAAATTTAATTTATTTTTTGTTGTAATTCTATCATTTTCAAGCAAGTATATGCTGCTTCCACCCCTTTGTTGCCGTGTTTGCCTCCGGCGCGTTCTTGCGCCTGTTCCATCGTATCACAAGTGAGTACGCCAAAAATTACAGGTACACCATAATCTAATGAAACACGCATAATACCATTTGCCACTGCTTGAGAAATAAATTCAAAATGACGTGTTTCTCCTTGTATCACACATCCCAAACAGATAACGGCATTGATGTCGTCATCGGCTTCTAATAATGCGACAGCAGCGGCGGGTAACTCAAAGCTTCCGGGTACCGCATGTACGGCAATTTGATTTTTCGCAATACCTGATTCGTTTAAAAAAGCCAACGCACCCTCTTTGAGTGCGCCGGTTATGGTTTCGTTCCATTCACTAACAACAATTCCTATTTTAATGTCTTTATTTTTTAAAGCGGGAGTATTGTTGTGTTGGGAGAGATTTTCCTTTTTCATTATTTATTTTTGGTTAATAAGCGCTCTTTCCAAATATCTATCCACACCCATTTTTTGATACTCAGAGTGGAAGTTATTTTGAATAGTTTGATATGCTACAACCGCTCTTCTCCAATCATTTTCTCTTTCATACAACTGTCCTAACTTAAACAAATTTACAGGCGTTAAGTACGGATCGTTGCCTTCGGTTGCTCTCCTACAATATCTGATCGCTCTCTTAATATCTCCTTGATCATCATATAGGTCGCTAATTAAAGCTTGTGCGCCATACCAGTAAACGTCGTCTCTGTGTTTAAATTTTCGCAGATAACGCAATGCTTCATCTTTATCGCCAAGCTTCAAATAACATAAGCCGGCAAAGTAGTTAGCGGTATTCGCCGTACGTGTAAATCTAAATGAAGATGCAATGGTTAGAAATCCTTCATGCTCATCGTCTCCTTCCAAAGCTATGGTTAATGATAAAGAATCTGTTCTCATCATATACTCAATGGGAGCAGTCATCAATGCAGATGCTTTTTCGGTTTGCGGAACGATATAAAATTTGTTAAAAGCCAAGAGTATACCTACAACTACAAGCAATCCGATGGTTACTCCATAAATGACTTTATCGTATTGATTAAAAAAGTTGATTGCACGTACTACAAAGCCTTCTTGTGAGCGTTGTATGGATTGTCCTTGCTCTTTCTTTTCGTCTAATTTTGCTTTTTTCATAACGATGAATAAGGGTTAATAATTTGAAGCCGCGAAATTACACTATTTTTTATATTTATAAGACCGATTTAATTCAAACAACACATAGTCGGTAATATCCTTTGCCGGATCGGTTACTAATAAAAATGGACTTTGGTTTTGATAAGTAATTACAAAAGAAGCATTTCTTTGTAAATTAATACGTTTAACTGCAGCTTGTAAAGAGTCATAAATTTGCACGAGCGCTGCGGCTTGACGTGCTTGCAAATTGTTAAATATGCGTTCTTTATCCGCTTCCAGTTGTTGGTACTCTTGCATTAATTGTTGTTGTGCATGCTCCATTTGTACTTGCGTTAAAACACCGGCACTCATATTCTCCTGAAATTGAGTGTATTTTCTTTCAAATGCTTTTTCTTTATTTGTAAAGATTGCTTCTTGTTTTATCATTTCTGCTTGAATGTCACTGGTTAAAATCGTTACCAATTCATATTTCTCATTGATGGTATCTAAATTTACAAAAACAATTTCTCCACTTCCGGGTTCACCCACAATTTCTTTGGGTATAAAAACTTGCGGTTTAGGAGTTGTAAAATGTAGTGCATAAAGTACAGCTATAGCAATGAACAATACAATGCTAAACAGCGTGTTACCAGTTACAGAACGGCGCGTAGGTTCTTTCTTCGAATTGGGTTGATTGGTTTCAACTTCGTTTACGATTAGTTCATCCGTATTCATATTTACTTATATTAAGATTGAAGTGCAAAAATATATTTTTTCTTAGGCAAACTTGCGTGAGATTCTTCGCTACGCTCGGAATGGTAGTTTAGTGTTCTTCTAAATATCTTTTAATCAGAAATTCCGGCTTATTAATTGATTTTTGCACCCAGTCGAAAAGTAATTCGTTTTTTTCTTCATCTGAGAGTTGCCAACCAATTGATGATTTTCGCAATTTTTCAATGCAATAGCTTGCAATAATCGCCACTGAATTTGAAATATTGAAACTGTTGGTAAAACCGTACATGGGAATTTTCACAGTTTTGTCGGCAATGGCAATGGCATCTTTGGATAATCCTGTTAATTCTGTTCCAAAAAGGAAAGCTACCGGTTTTTCTAAAGGCAATTCTTCTAAAAAACAACTATTATCATCGGGCAACGTTGCCACAGTAACATATCCCTTCGTTTTTAGTTCATTAATGCATGCAAGCATTGGGTTGTTTCCTTTGGGATAATGCTTAATAGTAAGCCATTTATCTGCCCCCATCGCAACGGCCTTATGTATATGAAAATCGTTTTCACCTTCTACAATATGAATGTCTTGTATGCCTACACATTCGCAAGAACGCATTACTGCGCTAATATTTTGCGTTTGATACAGATCTTCGACCACCACCGTGATATGCCTTGTTCTATTTTCTAAAACTTTATGAAGCAGCAATTTCCTATCTTCGGTTAAAAATGTTTCTAAATACTCGGTTAGAGATTTTTGTAAGATATTGTTCATTCTCAGGCTATTTTTTAACAATGATTCAAAATAAAATCTGCCGAAATCCCGAGTTCATCACGAAGTCGTTTTACAATGCGCAAATTTAGTGGTCGTTTTCCATTGAGCAAATCACTAACTCGACTTTCGGAAACACCAAGCATCTTTGCAATATTTTTTTGCTTAAGATTTCTTTCCGCCATACATTTCTCAATTTCATTTGTAATTATTGTACTTATCCTTCCCGGAAGCGGATGATGCGCCGATTCATATTCCATAATAGCAGCTGAAATTTGCCTATATTCGTTAATGACATCATTTGGGATCTCACATTCATTTTCATATTGGCAAATTTGTTTCAATAAAAGTTCTGATTTTTTTTTGTGAATTGCAAATTGTTCTTGACTATTAATTATCATGTTCTCCTCCTTTTTTAAATGTTTTGAATATCATCAATTTTATCATACTCAGCATGAGTCCCAATAAAACGAACCTCTACTATAGAGGCAATAAAAACAACAGCAACAATTAATCTATAATGATTTCCTTTAATATTAAACACATATCGTTTATTTCCGACATAGTCCGCAGATGGATAGTCTGTTTTCAGATGATTATGATCTGTCCATTTTGCTTTACTTATAAGATTTATCCATTTAGTCAAAGCATGTATTGCGTCTGCGTGTTCTTTACAAAAATCCTTAATTATCGTAGTTCCTGTTATTTTCATTTCTCATTTTTTGACTGCAAAGATACATTAAATTCCCAATTAGGAAAGTTTTATAAAAAATCAATCAGATCTAATCTAAAAGTTTTTGAACTAATATAATCTTTGGTATTCAAAAATCAGCATAGAGATTAACATTTATTAACAATTTTATAATACTCATTATTAGCATTATAATATTTTAATTAACGTTCATTAACGAATTGTATCGAATAAATTATAGTTTTGCCCACGAAAAATTTAAACATTCAAATCAATATTTCTTTATGAAAAAAAACCTACTTTCTTTAACTTTGTGCCTTTTAGCTTTTGTCCTTTTCGGCACATTAAACGCACAAACAGGATCTATCTATCAATTGCCTAACGGCGGATTTGAAGAGTGGTACCGTGAAGTACCATCAGGATCAAACAGTGCAAACAGCATCGTTCCAGTTGGCTTTAACTCGTTTTATAGCGGAAGCGGTTTATTAATAGGAACGGCATCAGCTAAGCGACAAGATAGCTCGCGTGATGTTCGTGCCGGAGCCGCCGGAATCTATTCTCTTCATTTGTATTCTACCACTGTATTAACAATTAGAGCCAATGGAAATGTTACTACCGGAAGGATTAATGCGGCAAGCATGACTGCATCTGACCAATCGAATCATAATTATACAGATTATGCAATTAACAATTCAAGCACCCCCCCTAACCCATCTAAATTTTGCCAAGAAATTACAGGTACTCCCGATTCTTTGCGTTTTTGGGTAAAATATTTGCCCGGAAGAACCGGAGCCACTAATACTATCGATAGAGGTAGAATAAGAGTTTACATACACGGAACAGGTCATTGTAGAGACGCACCGAATTATCCGGCCGGAATGGTAGAAACACAGCTGTACTATGGAAAAGCGATGAAAGAGTTTTTTAAAGAAGATGGCGAATGGCATTGTTACCAAGTACCTTTTGAATATAATGGAACAAATGATCAGAGAAATGATAATGGTAATTATTATGTGTTATTATCCATGACCACCAATGCGCAACCGGGCGGTGGCGCCAACAATCCCGACCGAGTTTGGTTTGATGATATTGAGTTTGTATATAGCGCATGGCTAACTGACTTAAAAGTACATGGTGCAACTATTGATGGTTTTCAAAAAGGACTTAGAACATACGGTGGGCCTAAATTGACCGGGACGGCGCCTTATGCTTTTCCATATCAACCGGAAGATTTCTCATGGGTACCGGAATCGAATAAAATTACAAATGTGACGGTTACAAACGTATTAGGACCGGATGAGGATGCCGATGGTGGTTATACCTCTATTCTAATAACCGCACAAGATAGTGTTACTCAGGTAGAATATAGAATATACTATTATACCCATCGTTCTGATGATAATAATATTACGGCAATGAGTTATACTATTGACGGGGAGACTTTTATTCCTGTTCCAGGATTTATTTCTTCTCAAACAAATTATAATATAACTTTAACCGATCCCGAAGAGGTGCGTGTTCCTCAAATTGTAAGGGCAAGCATCGTTTTATCTGACACAACTGCTGAAGTGCAACGTATTGAACAACCTACAAGCGTAAACTCAAGAGGAACCGTTGTAGTGTGTGCCGAGAATCTTAGCTTAAAATCCTATAATGTAATGTTTTCAAAAATAGTTTCTTCCAATTCAAAATTAAATTGGATACGGATAGGCGGTGTAGATATTGCAGATTTTCATTCTGATACATTGACATATAATCATGAAATAGCCACTTGTATTACAGCTATTCCAGCTATTACTTATGAAAGATCAAGCACTTGGGCAAATATTAGCTATACGCCGGCAACTTTAACAAATAGAACGGCAACGATTGTAGTAACTGCAGAAGACGACACACAAACAATCTATACAATTAATTTTGTTCTTACTAATAATGATCTTTCTTTTACGATATTTAGAATTAGCAATGCCAGCGGAACCGCTAACAATCGTGACCTTTCTTTCGTGGCAGAGCAAACGGTGTATGAACACGCTTCTTCGTTTACGGTTGCACAAAACATAACACCTACCTGGAATTGTACAAGTGTAACGGTAAATCGCGTGCCTGCAAGTACAGTATATTATCCCGATACGAATTACTTTCATGTAACGGCACAAGACCGCGTTACCACAATAACTTACAAAATTGTAATCAAAAACACCAACTGCTTTTTGGCAACAGGAAATAATGCTGCTCTAAGATATAACTATCACGATAGAACAAACTTTAATACAGGCATAAATATTACAACCACTAATAATGGTAATCTTAATCCTGTTACTACAAGTGTAGTAACTTTACAGGTTGGTCCTAACAATCCGCCCGAACTTTTAGTTATAGGATTAGCTGCGAGCGCTGCAGCAGCTCCTCCAACCGTTCATATTCAGCAACCTGCAAGTAGATCTGATACAGCTATTGTAACACTTACCGCAAACGATGGCGTTACGCAAAAGATATATAGGGTGCCTTTTAGTCCAACGCTATCAACGGATGCCAATCTTAGTAATTTAACCTCTAACGGATTTCAAGTTCCTGGATTCTCTCCTACAACTGAGTCTTATACACTTATAATTCCGTCTAGTGTTACAACAGTTCCGGAAGTTGTAGCTACTCCAAGTTTCCAATGGCTCAATCCTTCGAATATTATCTTAACCCAAGCAACTAATTTTCAAGATACAACTAAAATTGAAGTAACCGCAGAAAACGGAATTGCAAAAAGAACTTATAGAATAGCTTACGAAGTTGTGCCGCAGGAAAAAGATGCCTATTTATCTGATATAAGATATGAAAACGCATCAATACCCGGCTTTAATCCAACCAGATTTGATTATACTATGGATATTCCATATTCGGCGCCCACACCTCCTGCAATTTCTTTTTACTCATCATCTCCAACGGCGCTTGTTTTTCGCTCCGAACAGATGAATACACCGCCATACACGCAAAGAGCGCTGGTATATTCTCAAGATATGACGGTTCTAAATGTTTATACGGTAAGTTTTAATTTGGTAAAAAATACCAATGCTGCTTTGGCAGATATTAAAGTTAATGGCGTTTCGTTGCAAGAGTTTGATCCGCAAGAATTTGATTATAATTACGAATTACCCTACACGGAGTTAAATGCGCCTATAGTTACGGCAACACCTGCTTACGAATATGCGCAAGTTGATATTATTCAAATAGATACCGTTACCGGAACCGTTACCATTAATGTTACCGCAGAGAACGAGGCTTATACAGCTGTTTATACCATTAATTTTACTAGAGAACTATCTTCGGCAACAGCTATGGGAACAATTATATATGAGTATAACAACCAAATTTATGCATATGAAGTAAATAATAGAGGAACTGAGATAATAATTGCGCTTCCGGTAGAAACCGAAGGGAATCCGGTTATTACAAACATTATATTAGCCGACAATCGTGCCGGTTTTGAAATAGATGAACAACCTAATGCTACAAATGATTTTACAGGAACAATAATTGTTACTGCAGAAGACTTAACGGAAGAAATTTATTCCATAATTTTTGAAAAAACATTATCAGAAAGTACGTTATTAACAGGTATTTATTATAATGGTATTCCGGTTCCTAATTTTGATCCGGAGGTTTCAACCTATACTATCATTTTGCCGTTTAACACTTCGCAAATACCAAACATTACGGCTACGGCAACGTGGCAAGGTACAAATGTAACAATTCAGAATCCCAGCCATCCATTTGGAAATGGCACAGTAACCGTAACTTCAGAAGACGGAGAAAACAGTGCAATCTATATCATTGATTTTCAACGCAAAGGAAACCCACGCTTAGTTGCTTTATCTTATAATCTTGACGGTACAAATATTCCGGTTCCGGGCTTTGACCCTGCAATCCTGACGTATAATGTAACTTTAGGTATTGGAACTATGGCGGTTCCTGTGTTGGAGTTTGTACCCGAAGATACCAGATGTACGATAGAAGTTGATCAACAAGATACACCTAACGGCACATCTCAAATTAAATTAGTTACATGGAACCAAGACGACTCGTTAACCTATACCGTAAATTTTACAGTAACACTTTCCCAAGAAGCACTTTTAGCTGACTTACAAGTGAATGGCGTAACTATCCCTAATTTTAATGAGCATACATTAAACTATGTTATAGAATATGAATTCGGAACAGTAGATTTGCCTGAGATTACTGCCGAAGCAACCCAACTTGATGCAACAGTAATTATTGAGCAAATAGAAGAATATCCAGGTATGGCTACTATAACCGTAATAGCAGGTAATACAGCAATTACTCGTACCTATACAATTTCATTCAGCGTAGATCCGGGTAACAATACCTATTTGTTTGATATATTGGTAGATGGATTTCCTCTACAGGGATTTAACAAAGAAGTATATTTCTATGAATGGAGGTTACCTCTTGGAATAACAGAATTACCTGAAGTTGATGCTATTGCCGAAGATGCAACGTCTATAGTTACTATTCATCATGCTTTGCAAATTGGAGACACAGCTAAAATATTTGTAGAAGCCTTAAATGGAGACATTGCTCTATATCAAATACACTTTACTACGGAAAAAGGCAACAATGCACACTTATCAAACATTTTTATAGATTGGGAACCATTGGAAGGTTTTGTTAGATACCTATTCGAGTACACTCATATGCTGCCGGAAAACTATGCGGGAGCACCATTTGTTGTAGTAGAATTGGAAGATCCATTAGCTTCATTTGAAATGGTGTGGTCGTATACTATTCCGCTACAATTGCAAATAATTGTTACAGCTGAAAATGGAGTAACCCAATCTATCTATACTATCATCTTTGATAGAAAGCATTCCGTAATCTCTTTTGATAATGAAACGGAAATTCAGGTATATCCTAATCCAAGTTCGGATAATATTCATTTTGTAATAAGTGAAGTAATTCAAACAGGCTATTTGGAAATATACTCTATTGAAAACAAAAGAATTGGGAGCCATCGTATGCAAAGTGGAGCTAATACAATTAATATAGAACATTTGCCAAAAGGTATTTATCTCTATAGAATTTCTACAGACAACACCGTAATTAAAACGGGTAAGTTTGTTAAGAATTAGATAGAAGATATTCAGTAAATTTCTACCAAGCTACCAAAAGTTTTTTTAACTTTTGGTAGCTTTTTTTATAAAGATATTTTTCCAGACTTCATCAATGCGTACCCCAAAAGAGATGTGGAAGGTTATAATGAACTCTTTTTTAATATTAGGTTATGGCTTTTATAAATTTTTAGTGGCGGAATCAGGAGATTATTCTGATTAATGTCCAAACCTTATTTCGGAGTAATGTGTAGAGATCCATATTCAAACAGATTGAAGTTGTATTTTTATTTACTGAGTGTTCCGAGCATTCTGAATTAGTCATAAAAAAAGAGGCTGTCTCAAAAGCGAGACAACCTCTTTTCAATTCAATCATTAAAAATCGTATTATCTACGACCTTTCTTTGTAGGTGTTGCAGATTCTTCTGCCTTAGGCTCTTCAGCTTTAGGTTCTTCTTTTTTAGGCTCCTCGGCTTTAGGTTCTTCTTTAACTTCGGTTTTTGGAGCAGGTTGACTTGCAGCTGGTTTAGTAGAAACTGGTGTAATGACTTCTTCAGCTATAACTTCATCACCAACTATAGCAATCGGCTCTTCAGCAAGAGTATCTACTACCGGTTGAGCTTTTGGGGTGCAAGCAAACATGAAGATTGCTGCTGCGAGAATTAAAAATAAATTTTTCATAACTATCATTTTTTATTTTGAATATTTTTAGTCTTATTTTTTATGAAAAGTCAAAGTGAATGTGTAGACTTCATCAGACTTAATACCCTTTTTCTTTTCTTCTAGTTTAAAAGTAAATTCATACTTCAATACGTTTTCAGTAAGCTCTAAAAGTGTAACCGTATCCATAACGTATAGATAATTTTCATCTATATCATAAAAAAACGGAAGTTTAGTAATAAGTTTAGTGTTATTATCTAACAACTTCCACATTCCTATTGTTGTAGCGGTTCTCCAGCCATCTTCGTCTTCAGGTGGCAACTTTGCACCCGGCTCAACTCTAAAAACTCCGGTTGCATCATAGAAATAAACATCATCCATTTCCCATTCTCTAACATAGCCTTTAAATAGATCTTTTAAACGCTCACCGTTTGCCATTTCATAACCAGGCTCACTAGTAGCAGCTGCTAATATCCAGCCATTTTTTTGTGTTAATAATTCCTTTTTTGTTGGTTCCGGTTTTGGCTCCACTTCTTTATCACAAGAAGTAAAGGCAAAAGTAAATGCAATCATAGCTGCGAGTGCAGCAAAAAATGTTTTTTTCATGTTCTTTTATTTTTTGTTAATACTAAAATTTGGCGGCAAAAATAAAAAAAAATACATTGCTTAATCTAATTGACCAAATACTCTTCTCAGCAAATCATTTGTTCGTGCAGACACATCGGTTCTAATTTTAACCTCTTCATTTCCAATCTTCAAAAAAACACCATCTAAAGTCTTTTGTGTTGCATAAAGAGACAAGTTTGTTTCAATGGGCTTCACTGAAGAAGAAGGCAAGAGATTAGCTACTTGATTATACAATCCGGTTAGTTCTCCCCATACATCTTGTGCTGAAGTATTTAATACTATCTTTCTAGATAAGGCTTCTTCAATAACCGAGCGACAAACATCACTCAATGGATCGTATGTTTTTACCCTAAGATACTCAGTGGCAGCTATATCATTAGAAGAAAAAAGGATAGATTGAGCGTCCTGAATGGTTATACCTGTAATGGCATCAATCACAATAGGTATAACGCCTTCTATTGAGGCTTCTGCTGCTCGGTTGAGCGTTAAAATCAGCCTTTCTTCAAGATTCTTAGCTACTACATTTAAAAGAGGCAAAGTTGATGCCTGTTGCAATAATTTTGCAGCATCTTCCGGTAGTCCTATTTTTACAGCTTGGTCTAAGAGAAACCCGTTTTCGCTACCCAACGATTTTAAAGCATAATTTGCACCAACTTCTAACGCCGATTTTAATCCGGCAGCAATTTCACTGTTTGATAATGGAATTTTATCACAATTAAATAGCAATAAGAGAGCTAGAAACACAGGGATTTTTTTAATTGTATTCATATTTTAAGATTTAAGGTAAAGATTCTATAAATTGAACATATCGGTCTTCAAAATATTCTCCTTCTTTTCCCCCTAACGCCTTCCATTCTTTCTCTACTGCAGTAATTCGGTCTTTATGTGAAGGGTGTGTGCTCAGGAATACAGGGGTTTGTGTTTGAGAATCCATTTTTTTGAAGAAGTCTGCTACACCGCGCGCATCCCATTCTGTTGGATATGTATAAATTACTGCGTATTTATCTGCTTCAAATTCATCATTTCGAGAGAATTGCAAGTCTACTAATCCGGATGCCAATTGGGCGGCAATATTTACCCACTGTTTACTATTCTTTCCCAGCAGCATAGAAAGCATCAAGTCCACTCCGTATGCTTTGGTAAGTTGCGCTGTAGAGTGTCTGCGAGCAACATGCGCCATTTCATGTGCCAAAACACCAACAAATTCCGCTTCATTTTCGAGCGCTTTTATTAATCCGGTATAAAAATACAGATAACCACCCGGCACAGCAAAAGCATTTATGGTGGCATCGTCTCTAATAATTCTAATTGTCCAATTGAATCTATTGGCATAATCAACTTTTCCGGTAGCTAAAAGTTTATTCATAAATTGATTAATCGTTGTATAGGCATCACGATATTGCGTTTCATTTAGAATAACAAAATCCGGATTTGACATGATTTCCTGATCGAATTGAGCGCCAAATTGAATATCATCATTCACAGAAAATATATTCAATTTTTTTTCGCAAGAGGTGCTAAATAATGTAATAATCAGCGTAATAACTAATGTAATTTTGATTTTCTTCATAACGTTTATAGTCTTTTTGAAATTTTTGGTAATACTTCCGATTTCCATGAAGTAAACGTATTTTCTTGAATTTTCTTTTTCGCAGTGGTTACTAAATCTAAATAAAAATGCAAATTATGAATGCTTCCTATCATGGGTCCAAGCATTTCATCAGCTACGTATAGATGTCGCAAATAGGCACGCGTATATTCTTGATCTGCAAACAAATCGCTCTTAATGTCTATGGGAGTAAAGTCGTATTTCCATTTTTCGTTTCTCATATTCAAGATACCGTCCCAAGTAAAAATCATGCCATTGCGTCCATTGCGAGTAGGCATCACACAATCGAACATATCAATGCCCATGGCAATACATTCTAAAATATTTGCGGGTGTTCCAACGCCCATTAAGTAGCGAGGCTTCTCTTTCGGTAAAATCCGGCAACAAATGTCAGTCATCTCATACATGAGATCGGTGGGTTCACCTACGGAAACTCCGCCGATAGCATTTCCTTCACGGTTCTGAGCGGCAATAAATTCTGCGGATTGCATACGTAAATCTTTAAAAACACTGCCTTGCACAATGGGAAATAGCGTTTGTGCATATCCGTAAAGCGGCTCGGTAGCATCAAAATGCACACAACAACGCGTCAGCCACTGATGTGTAATTTCCATAGATTTTTTCGCATATACATATTCACACGGATAGGGTGTACATTCGTCAAAAGCCATCACAATATCGGCACCGATAACGCGCTGAATATCCATCACTTTTTCCGGACTGAAAAGATGTCGCGAACCATCAATGTGCGACTGAAACCAAACGCCTTCTTCCGGCTTGATTTTACGTCTATGGCTTAATGAAAAAACCTGAAAACCACCACTATCTGTTAAAATGGGTTTATCCCATCCGTTAAATTTATGCAACCCGCCTGCCTGTTTTAGCACCTCCAGTCCTGGACGCAAATATAAATGGTAAGTATTTCCCAAAATGATTTGAGCTTTCACATCTTCTCTTACATTTTTAATATGCAATGCTTTCACCGCGCCCGCAGTACCCACCGGCATAAAAATGGGCGTTTCAATTGTGCCATGCGCCGTTTCAATTGTGCCTGCACGCGCATTAGATTTTGTATCGGAGTATTGTATGGTAAAGTTCATAGATGTATTTTCAATATGCGAAGATATAATTTTTGTTGAAAAAGAGAAAATACAAAATCAGTCTGCATATTTATATCAAAATTGGCTAAATCCTTATTTTGATGCTGAAAATATAGCGGGTAAGGCGCAACCGCTTTACCGACAAAGCACAAAAATATCTTCCCTCGGATTAAGACAAAGCACAGGAATATTTTCCCTGTTTCCTAAAATCTTATTTTCAACCGGTCCAAAAACAAGATCAATTAAAGAATAGTGTTCGGTCATTAGAAAAAGCATTGCACTATTTTCCGTTTTTTTGGCAAACTTCAATCCAAAAGTATGAATATTGTCAATTTTTGTGAAAGGATGCAGTTTATAAGGCGCTTCTAAGTTGTCAAACATTTTTGTAACAAAAGCAATATTATTCTCCACTTTTTGCCGCAAGATTTCATCTTTATATTGATTAAAAATGATATGTATCAAAAGATTCTCTTTAGGGATATGAGAACAATTTTTTTGAAAATATGCAGGAAAATAGCTTGCCCATAATGCTAATTCTTTATCTTGACAATTAATATCTAAAGGTAAAATAATTTGCTGATAGTCATTTTCTTCAGGTTCCTTATCTGCAATTGTTAACACAGGAATACGTGATTTTCGAATCCATTTTCTTGCACTTTTTATATTGAAAAAAGCATTTTTTTTTGAAAGAACTACCGGCATTATAAAACATAACGTATTGCCGTCTTCGGCAGCAGAAAAAACAGCACGTAGATCTGTTTTTTTATTTGGAAAAATTATATTTATTTCTGTATCAAAAATTTGAACTAATTTTCGTGCATGCGCTAATGCAGCTTTTCCGTAAATAGAGTCATCAGTAAAAACCGTAATGGTATTTTTCATGACCGTTGTTTAGTAACGATCAATGGCATTCAAATCGTGGAATGCAATTTTCAAACGCTCCACCATTGCTTTTTCGCCTTCACGAAGAAACACGCGCGGGTCATAGTACTTTTTGTTGGGTTTGTCCTCCCCTTCCGGGTTTCCGATTTGACCTTGTAAGTAGTCTTTTTTCTCTTTATAGTAATTCATAACACCTTCCCAGAAAGCCCATTGCGTATCGGTGTCAATATTCATTTTTACTACGCCATACTGTAATGATTCAGCGATTTTTTCAGGTTCGGAACCACTTCCGCCATGAAATACAAAATTTACGGGATTGGTTTTAGTTTTGTATTTTTCTTCGATAAATTTTTGAGAATTATGTAAAATTATCGGTTCTAACTTTACATTACCCGGTTTATAAACGCCATGCACATTTCCGAAAGAAGCCGCAATCGTAAAGTTAGGGCTAATTTTCATTAACTCTTCATAAGCAAATGCCACATCTTCGGGTTGGGTATACAGTTTTGAGCTTTCCACGCCGGTATTGTCCACGCCATCCTCTTCACCACCGGTAATGCCTAATTCTATCTCCAAAGTCATGTCCATTTTAGCCATACGGATTAAATATTTTTTACATATCTCAATATTTTCTTCAAGCGACTCTTCCGATAAATCAATCATGTGAGAGCTGAAAAGTGGTTTGCCGTGTTTTTCATAAAATTTTTCGCCGGCATCCAACAAGCCATCAATCCAAGGAAGTAATTTTTTTGCGGCATGGTCGGTGTGTAAAATCACAGGAATGCCGTATAGTTCTGCAACTTGGTGCGCATGCATTGCACCGGAAACAGCGCCTTCAATGGCTACTTTTTCATTTTCGTTTTTCAACGATTTTCCGGCATAAAAAACAGCGCCCCCATTTGAAAATTGAACGATTACAGGCGAGTTTACCACCTTCGCTGCTTCCATCACGGCATTTATAGAATCAGTACCAACTACATTTACTGCAGGTAACGCAAACTTTCCTGCTTTTGCAGCATCAAAAATGGCTGTTAGGTCTTTTCCGGTAGCCACACCCGGTTGAACATTAATTTTGGGCATAATTTGCATTTTTTGAATGCCGCGAAGATAGAATTTTTAGTGATTAAGATTAGTGGTTAAAATAGAACAAATCATTTCGTTTTTCTATTTTTTCAATATGGTTTTTGAGAAATTAATAGTTTTTCCCATTATTAGTAATTTATACTCCCCTGCTGTTATGCTATTTGCAGTAACAACAAAGCTATTCTCTCCACTAATAAGTATTTTAGTGTCGGAATAAATTATCTGTCCTGTCATATCTAATAACTGAACTCTTATGGTTTCTTCTTTTTCGGTAGTTATTTCTACAATCCAGCCATTTACTGTTGAATTTGAATAAACTTTTATTACGTTATTATATTGACCGCAAAGGCATGGACTTTGAATATATACAATATCGTGAATAATTATCGTATCGTGAATAGCTACCGTGTCGTAAAGGATCAGTGTATCATAAATAGTTAGCGTGTCATGAAGAACTACTGTATTGTGAATCGTTATCGTGTCTTGAAGAATTACCGTTTCGTTAATAATTATAGGCTCTGTCTGGCAATCTTTATAAGTAACTGTTAATTCTGGCCATAATGCTGAATTGCTATAGTTGCTTGATGCAAACATTAATGAACGGTAGTGGTTTTCCGTTTCTAATTTTATCATAAAACCGAAGTTCGATGCAGGATTAGCTACCATCTCCTGAATCATGGCTACTAAATTAGCAGAGTTATCCGTAAAATTCCAATTGTATTGCGATGTCGTTTGTGGAATAGTTATTTGGTTAACCGTAGTAGTAGTAGGCTGCGTATTCCAAGTTACGGTTTGTTCCTCCCAAGCGCTTGTTACTCTTTGAATAAACGTCCGATTTGGGCAATTAGAAGTATAAGGGCTTCCTGGATAACATGAATTTCCTATCCATCCTGTCGAGGAGGGTACTCCGTATAGTTTCAGTTCTGCGCTTATAATTTCAGCATTTGCAGGAATGGTTGATAATTCATCAAACTTTAATAATGAACGAATGGCTCCTGTAAAACAACCCAAAGCACTCCAAGTCCAAGCTACCGATTGAATTCTGGGGTCATTACCAAAATTTCTATTGGCGGGTAGTTGGGTATCTCCATTCGGCATACAGTTCCCGGTTGTCCAAATATATGCATCATGCCCAATATCAGGTCCCGGTTTAAACGTTACGGTGGTTTGTGTTTGGCCAAAAACATTGCTATAACTTACAATAGCAAATAATAATATATAAAACTTTTTCATAAGTCTATATTGTGCTAATGATTAATACTGCAAATTAACTAAAAAAATTGAGCGGAATTGCATATTCCGCTCAACATTGTTTAAATCTTAATTTTTTAGATTTCTTACTGCGCCTCAACTACATTACGTGTAGAAGCAACATTTACGATTACGGTGCCCGGATTTTCTACAAAAGCAAGATTGGGAATTGCTAAATCGCTCACTTTAATCATATCGTTGATTTCTAAGTTAGAAATATCCACAGTAATCTCTTCGGGAATATCTTTTAGCAATCCTTTAACGGTAAGTTTACGTGCTTTTTTCACCAATTTACCTCCGCGAAGTACTCCCGGAGAAGTTCCTGTGATTTTAACAGGAATTCCAATAGTGATAGGCTTTCCATCAAGTATTTCTAAAAAATCAACGTGTAATAACTTGTCCGTAATCGGATGCCATTGTGTGGCTTGTACTACAGCTTCAAACTTTTTGTCGCCTATTTCTAATTCTACATATTTCACTTCGGGAGTGAATAATAAATGACGGAACTGTCCTTCTTCCACTACAAATTGAAGTTGTTCTTTACCGCCATAAATCACACATGGAATAAATCCTTGTGTGCGTTGTGCTTTCGCATCTTTTTTCCCTACGTTCTCTCTGGGAGAACCGCTCATAGATACAGATTTCATGTTTTTAAACTTAGATGTTTGTTTATATATTAATTTAATGTGCTTTTTAAAAAGCCCGCGAAAATATGATTTTTTTCAACACTTCTGAAATATATTTTTATTTTGGTGATATTAACATTCAATTATCAAAATAAGAATACTTTAAATTTTCTTACAGTGTATTAATACATTTATATTAAAAAAAATATATTTTTGCACCCCTAAATTTTTAAGAGTAAAGTTATTATAAATCAAAAAGAAAGGAGATCATATCGCAACACAAAACTTTCGCCCATTTGTTCGTAAGGGTGGTCCGCAAAAGAGAGAAGCTGCTCACAAGATTAATGAGTACATAACCGCACCTATGGTGCGTGTAGTAGGAGATAATATGGAACCTCAAATTTTGTCACTTCGTGAGGCTTTAGCCTTATCAGACAGTTTTGAGTTAGATTTGGTGGAAATTTCACCTCAGGCAAACCCACCGGTTTGTAAAGTAATGGATTATCAAAAATTTCTTTACGAACAGAAGAAAAAACAGAAAGAAATCAAAGCTAAATCAGCTAAAGTGGTAGTAAAGGAGATTCGACTAGGACCCCATACCGATGATCATGATTTTGAATTTAAAGTAAATCATGCAGTTAAGTTCTTGAAAGAAGGCTGCAAAGTGAAAGTAGATGTTTTCTTTAAAGGAAGAATGATTGTTTACAAAGATCAAGGAGAGTTGATTTTGTTAAAATTCGCACAAGCGGTAGAAGAGTTTGGAAAGCCCGAACAACTTCCTAAATTAGAAGGGAAACGGATGATTATGATTCTTAATCCGAAAAAATTGAATTAAAATTTTGAATTTTAAAAAATTGAATTGCACAACACACTATATTATTCACCCTTAAAATTACTAAAAATGCCAAAAATGAAATCGAAATCCGCTGCCAAGAAAAGGTTTACCTTAACCGGCACCGGTAAAGTGAAAAGACACCATGCCTATCACAGCCATATTCTTACGAAAAAATCTACCAAGAGAAAACGTAATTTGGCTTACAGCGCTATCGCCGATAAGAGCATGGAAAGTACCATCAAAAAAATGTTGGGACTATAGTTAAAATGAATTATTAATTTACCATCAGCACATTAAGAGTTTGCTTAGCCGCAAAACGCTGACGTAAAAAAGAAAGGAGAATTTATGCCAAGATCAGTAAACAATGTTGCATCAAGAGCACGTAGAAAAAAGATTTTGAATCGTACCAAAGGGTACTTCTTACGCCGTAAAAACGTATGGACCGTAGCCAAAAATACTTGGGAAAAGGGACAACAATACGCTTACCGCGATCGTAAAAACAAAAAAAGAGCCTTTAGAAGTTTGTGGATTACCCGTATTAATGCGGGCGTTCGAGCACACGGCTTATCGTATTCCGTATTTATGGGTACGCTTGCTAAGAAGGGTATTGAGCTTAATCGTAAAGCCCTCGCCGACCTCGCAATGAATCATCCCGAGGCATTTAAAGCCATTGTTGATCTCGCTAAAAAGTAGTCAACAAAGTTAGTAAAGTGTTTGTGCAAAAAGACATAGGGGCTGAAAAATTTCAGCCCCTATGTCTTTTTGGTATAAAAATTATGAAAAATATTCATTAACTTCAATGGCAGTAGCACGGGCATCTGCTAAAACATCGGGAATACTCATGGGGCGTTTACACGAACCCGCAACAAAAAGCCCAGTTCGATTGACTTTTTGATCCGCCAAAATGGGGTCTATCGTTTTGAAAAAACCATAGTCTTCGTTGCAATTACAATGAGTTGCCAGTAGTTTTGTGCCTTTCGAAGGTTCCATTCCAGTCATTAATACTAATAGATCAGATGTCATTTTTAAAGGGAGTCCCATTAAAGTATCTTCCGATTTTATTTGCACTTTTCCGTCAAATGTGGCTGCTGCCTCCGAAATCCTTCCTCGAATGAAATAGATATTGTATTGCTCCTGTGCTTCACGATAAAGTTCTTCATAACCTTGCCCCCACATGCGTAGATCCATGTAAAAAACATAAATTTCCGTTTCAGGAGAAAGTTTTTTTAATTCTATGGCTTGTTTTACCGCAGTAATACAACAAATTTTTGAACAGTAATTGTTCCCTGATTTTTCATCACGCGAACCCACACATTGAAGAAAGCATACCTTTTTCGGAATTTCACCAAAAGCATTTACTATACTGTTTTTCTTAAACATCTCTTCTAGATCTAACGATGTAATCACACCGTTATAAATACCATAGCCATATTCTTCTTTACGTGTGGCATCAAATGGCGTATAGCCTGTAGCCACCAAAACGGTATCTGCATGATACGTTTTTTGATGCAAATCTATAGCAATCCAGCCTGTTCCTTTCTGTTCAAGATGAGTGATCTCTGTATTAAAATGTAGAGTGATATTATTTTCAAAAAGTTTGCTATCAATAGATTTTACTAACGTTTCCGCTTCCGAAAAATCCGGAAAAAGGAACATTTTATTGCGTAAATTCGTATTAGTCTCATTTTCTTTTTCAAGAAGCGTAACATCATAACCTATTTTTTTTAAAGTTACGGCTGCTTCGATTCCTGCCGGTCCGGCGCCAATAATTAAAGTGTTTTTTTTCTTGTTCATATTTTATTATTTTTACAATAATCAGCAAATTACACCTTCTCCTTTATTCTTTTACCCACAGTCTTACCAATTGTAATATAAAAGCTACATGCAGTTCTTCGTTAGCGGGCGCATCCGTTCTTCCTGAAACATTAATATCTATGCTCCCATTTAACAATAATTCTGATAATAATTTTTCAGTATAAGACTCTAGTGAGGCATTGTAGTGAGGCGTTCCTAAAGCATATTCGTCAATGTAATAATTGCCAATATTATCCTCTTTTACCATAAATTCTTTTACACCGGTTCCCTTAAAATTAGTAACAATCATTCTAATATGAGCAGTATTGACAGTAATCATTTCAATACGATCCTTGTACTTAATAGCCTCATCATAAAACCCTTCCAGAGAGCTAAAATTAATGGTTTGCGTTGCGTTAAAAATACCATCCTCATTTATCTCAATATCATTCAACTCAATCTCTACAGAAGAGATGTGAATCTCAATAAGAGGTTTGGGTTTCTTACAAGAATAAAATACTAATAAGCTGGCAAATAAGATACTAAATGTAATTATTTTTTTCATTTTTCTTAAATTTTAATTGTTTATAGTGATAAGTGTAATTGACTACTTTTCAATTTTCAAATCGTAATCCGCTGTACTGGCGTTTGTTTACATGCAATTTTTATTTTACATTTTATACTCTCCACTCACAATCCGTTGCAGCCACGTTTCATTCGCCAAATACCAATCTACTGTTTTTTCAAAACCTTCGGTGAATTTTATTTTGGGTTCCCAACCCAGTTCGGTTTTAATTTTGCTGGCATCAATAGCATAGCGTAAATCATGTCCGGCACGGTCGGTAACAAATGTGATTAACTCTAAAGACTCTCCCACGGCACGTCCTAATTTTTTATCCATGATTTCAATTAATTTTTTAATCAAGTCAATATTCTTCCATTCGTTATTTCCTCCAATATTATAAGTTTCTCCAATCTTACCTTGATGAAAAATAAGATCAATGGCAACAGCATGATCTTCCACATATAACCAATCGCGCACGTTGATGCCTTTTCCATAAACGGGCAGCGCTATTTTGTTTTTAATATTATGAATGAAAAGCGGAATCAATTTTTCGGGGAACTGATTGGGGCCGTAATTGTTTGAGCAATTAGAAATTACAGTAGGGAGCTTGTATGTATCATAATAGGCACGCACAAAATGATCGGAAGAAGCTTTGGCAGCAGAGTAAGGACTGTGTGGATCGTAAGGTGTCGTCTCCGTAAAAGCGCCGGTATCTCCTAGTGAACCATATACTTCATCGGTAGAAATATGATAGAAACGCTTAATTTCAATATCATCCTCCCATATTGTACGTGCGGCGTTCAGCAAATTTACCGTCCCTACAACGTTGGTGTAAATAAACTCCATCGGGTTTTCAATAGAGCGATCCACGTGCGATTCGGCAGCCAAATGAATTACGCCATCAAATTGATGTTCTTTGAATAATGCCAACATTTTTTCTCCTTCTACAATATCAGCTTTAATAAAATGATAATTCGGCTCTTTTTCAATATCTTGTAAGTTCTCTAAATTTCCGGCATAGGTAAGTTTGTCCAAATTATAGATTTCGTATTGCGGATATTTATTTACAAATAAACGAATGACATGCGAGCCTATAAATCCGGCGCCGCCGGTAATGAGAATTTTTTTCATGTGTTTAATATTTTTTTGATTTTTTCATTTTATTATACTGCTACTTCAGCTTTAATATGTGGATCTGGATCATAATTTTCCAACACAAAGTCATCAAATTGAAAATCGAAAATAGAGTTTACATTTCTAATTATTTTCATGATAGGCAATGACTTAGGGGTTCTTGAAAGTTGCAACTTTGCTTGCTCAAGATGATTGGAGTAGAGGTGTGCATCACCGAAAGTGTGGATAAAATAACGTGGTTTGAGTTTACAAACATGCGCTACCATCATGAGCAACAGCGCGTAAGAAGCAATATTGAACGGTACTCCGAGGAAAACATCAGCGCTACGTTGATAGAGCTGGCATGAAATTTCACCGTCATTCACATAAAATTGAAAAAGCACGTGGCAAGGCGGAAGCTTCATTTTGTCCACATCTCCAACATTCCAAGCGCTTACAATCAAACGACGCGAGTTGGGATTTTTTTGAATCATCTCAATCAGCTCCGAAATTTGGTCTATCATTCTACCATCAGCGGTTTGCCATGATCGCCACTGTTTTCCGTATACAGGTCCTAACTCACCGTTTTCATCAGCCCATTCGTCCCAAATTGTTACTTTGTTATCGTGCAAATACTTAACATTTGTATCGCCTTTTAAAAACCAAAGCAATTCGTAAATAATGGAACGCAGGTGCAGTTTTTTTGTCGTTAAAACGGGAAATCCTTCTTGCAAATCAAATCGCATTTGATATCCAAAAACGCTTTTTGTTCCTGTCCCGGTGCGGTCATCTTTAAAAGAGCCTGTATCAATAATATGTTGAAGAAGATCAAGATATTGTTTCATAAAACTATATTATGTGAAAGTGCAAAAATAAAATTTTTACACGCATCCGTCAGGTTTAGGTAATCCGGCAACACGACAGGCGCCACGCGCAGGACCTAATGGAAAAAGTTCATAAATATCTTTTAATTTCAGTCCGGTTTCTTTGCAAATAGAACGAATCATTGGCGCCATGCCGGTTTCTTCATAACTGCGACGAATGATCCTGATGACTGCCCAATGATTTTCCGTTAAATCATGAATGTCATCTTCTTTTGCAATTATTATTGCCAATTCATCATTCCATAATTGAGGCTCCAACATAAAGCCGTCACCGTCCATTTCAATGGATTTTCCGTTAAATTCGATTGCCATATAATTGAGATTTAAAGATTTAAAATTTAAAGATTTAAAATCTTATTTTAGGGGCGAAAATATCAAAAAAAATCAATTTTGGCAAGACTTCAAATTTCACTAGCTAGTGAAATTAATCATACTTAATCCTATAAATCAGAATTTAGACTAAGGCACAGGGTCGTAGCCGCTCCCACCCCACGGATTACAACGTACAATACGTTTTAGCGTTAACCAGCTGCCTTTTAGTGCTCCATGTTTTTGTATGGCTTCAATACCATATTGCGAGCAAGTAGGTATAAAACGACATTGTTTTCCCAAAAAAGGAGACAGTGTAAATTGATAAACTTTTATCAATCCAATAAAAAGTCCTGAGAAAATTAGGTTGATTATTTTGATAAGGTTAAGGGGTTTTTCAATTATTCACAGGTTACTAAGGTTGTTTTGTTAAAAAACCTAATATGCTCTTGCAAAGACTACACGCTGCGAAGAAGGTTTTTCCGTTAAGATACATTTTCCTTCCTCTTTTTCATTATTAAACGGAATGAGGCGAATGGTGGCTTTCGATTTTTCTTTAATCAACTCTTCTGTTTCGGCAGTGCCGTCCCAATGTGAAAGTACAAAACCACCTTTGTTGTCCAAAATGTCAATAAATTCTTCCCATGTATTAGCTTTGCGTGTATTTTCTTCCCTGAATTTCAATGCTTTGTTATAAATGTTTTGCTGAATATCTTCTAATAATGCTTCAATATGATCTGCTAAGCTGTCAAAGGAAGTGGTGTGCTTTTCAAGTGTATCACGACGAGCAATTTCTACTTGGTTGTTTTCCAAGTCACGCGGTCCAATAGCAATTCTAACCGGAACCCCTTTTAATTCGTACTCATTAAATTTCCATCCGGAGCGCTTGGAATCGTCATCATCAAACTTTACGGAAATATTTTTAGTTATTAGAATCGCTTTTAAAGCAGATACTTTTTCTCTGATTGCCTGTAGTTGCTCTTCCGTTTTATAAATAGGGACAATAACGACTTGAAGGGGCGCTAGTTTGGGTGGCAAAACTAATCCATTGTCATCTGAATGCGACATGATGAGTGCGCCGATTAAGCGTGTAGAAACGCCCCACGAAGTTGCCCATACATACTCTAATTGATTTTCTTTATTTAAGAATTTCACATCAAATGCTTTGGCAAAATTTTGTCCTAAAAAATGTGAAGTACCTGCTTGCAACGCTTTTCCATCTTGCATTAAGGCTTCAATACAATAGGTATCTTCGGCGCCGGCAAAGCGTTCGTTCGGTGATTTTAGTCCTTTTAATACCGGCATTGCCATAAATTTTTCGGCAAACTCGGCATAAACGTCCAGCATTTGTTTGGTCTCAACAAGCGCTTCTTCGCGAGTGGCATGCGCCGTATGTCCTTCTTGCCACAAAAATTCGGCGGTGCGTAAAAACAAGCGGGTGCGCATTTCCCAACGCACCACATTTGCCCATTGGTTACACAAAATCGGCAAATCGCGATACGATTGTATCCAATTTTTATACGTATCCCAAATAATGGTTTCCGAAGTGGGGCGCACAATGAGTTCTTCTTCCAATTTTGCTTCCGGGTCTACCATAACGCCACCATTGGGATCGTTTTTAAGACGATAGTGCGTAATCACCGCGCATTCCTTTGCAAAACCTTCCACGTGATCGGCTTCCCTACATAAAAATGATTTAGGGATAAACAACGGAAAATACGCATTTACATGCCCCGTGTCTTTAAACATTTTATCTAGCACATCGCGCATATTTTCCCAAATTGCGTAGCCATAAGGCTTTATAACCATACATCCGCGCACGGCAGAGTTCTCCGCCAAATCTGCTTTTTTAACAATGTCGTTATACCATTTTGAATAGTCTTCTTCGCGTGTTGTGAAATCTTTTGCCATAGAAATTTTAAATTGATTTTGGTTGGCGAAAATATATAAAAAGTGCTTACTTTTAATTCTCATTCAACCACTCCAACCAATCTTCCGCAACTATATCCCAATTAAAAATACTATAATATTGTAAACTTCACATGAAGTAGTAATCTCTATTTATACTCATAATATACCTTATTCGCTGTCCAAGTATCACCATCATCATCAGTCACTTTTAGCTGAACCTCTGTCGGAAAATCTTTATTATAAGTATAAGTATATTGAAATTTAATATTTTCGGTATAAGATGCTCCATAATATTCTTCATAAAGAACATATCTTATTTCTAAGGGATTGTTTTTTGATGTAACTATTATATTGCCAAATGCAAATTCAAAATCGAAATCAAAATCAGCGCCTAATTTTTTGTGAAAAGGATTTTGTTTGTTGTCATAAGAGACATACTTGGCTGTTAACTTGTAAAGGTCCCCATCTTCATCAACATATTGAAATATCATTTCGTTAATATTATCTCCGGTATAAGTATAGCTTACATTGTATGTTGATGTATTATTAGATTTTTTAGATTTTCTTTTTTCAGATTTATCAATAATTTTGGAAACAAGTTCTTTCGGAAGGAAGGTTGATAAAAATTTTCCTTCGGCAGCTTTATCCCAATAACTTTCCCACATTTCAACAATAGATATATTGGTAATTTTATTTTTATCGTATTTAAAATCCATAGATAGCCAAAGTTTGTGCCTGCTATCATAAGAATTCATCTTTTTATACTTAGAGCCGTCATAAATTATTTCAGTATAATAGCCACCATCTTGTTCAATTCTCACTAATTTATTCTTTTCATAAAAATAGCGGTCAGTATTCCAAATTTCAGATATAGGGCTCACATCCTGGCATCCCCAGCAAAAATAAAGGCTCCAAAAATCAATTTTGTTAAGCTTGTTTTTGTCCCAAGTCCACGCTTGAGTTAATTGCTTTGGATAAAGTTTTTCTGTAATAGTCGGCCATCCTGTTTCGGGATCTATGGACCAATCATAATACATAAAATCTTCATAAATTTTACTGATTTTTTGTTTGGGATTATAAACCCCTTCTTTGTCACAAGAATTAAATGATACACAAAACGTTAGCAGAAGAACTATAGCTACTGCCTTAAAGATTAATTTTTTTGCCATAATTAAGATTAGTTTTACGTCCGCATCCTTTACAGACATTAATTTTTTGTTAATAATTAAGCGCAAAAGTAGAAAAATATTTAATTTATTAAGAGTCAAAATTTATTTTATTCGGCTCATTCTTTGTCTTCCATTTAATATTTCTTAACCTCAACAGAAGAAACATTAGCATCTACCGTAATACGGATTGTACCAATAACCTCTATTCCATTTCCCGAGATATAGCTTCCATCTTTTTGCTTTTTGAATCCTGAAATACTCATCGAAGACAATGTATTATCTTTGTTAATAATAAACCTCATGTTTTTGGGAAGCTTTAACTTTATAGCACTTGCGTTAGATTCAATATCAACACTGATATTCTCACACAAACTTCCCAGCTTTAAATCCACAGCCGAAGCATTGGCTTCGATTTTTAATTCTTTAATTTTAAAAGCACTTAAGTCAATTTCACTTGCTGTGGCATTAAGTTTCAACTCTATTTCCCAAATGGGATTATTGGAAAGGAAAACATTGTAATAAAGGGTTTTGTTAAATGGGAAGTTTCTTTTGGGAGATAACGTGGCGATAATATTAGCTCTGTTTCCGTCTGTTTTTTTGTTTATCTTGGTAGTAAAATTTGTAGCGCTCTCATTTTTTTCAATGGCGAATAATGCTTTCCCGGGCGTAAAAGTCAATTTCCCCGCTGAGGCTGTCAAATGAAGTTTTGCACCGTCATAAATAACATCTTCATCATCGTTTTTTGTTTTAGAGAAATAGTCATCATACTCATACCTTTCACCATCAGCAGTTTTAATGATGTATTTTTTCTCACAATCAGATTCTTTATGGTAATATCGATTTTTAAATGAACAACGATAAGAACCACTATAAGCAAATAGCAAAACAATTCCTAATAAAAGGATTAAAATCTTGGAAATCAATTTCCATTGTTCACTAATAGGGATAAATTTAATACCGATCCAAATCAGAATGAGAGGCCATAGTCTAAATAGCGCCCACCATGAGAAGTCGATAACTCCAAAAGATTTTAATAGACAAAACACTCCAATCATAATGAGTGCAATAGCTGTAAAAATATTGTTATTTTTCATGGTGATGTTTTTTATTATGGAAGAACAATAATATTATACCAAAAACAATAAGCGATACAGGTAAGAGGTATCGAAAATGAAAATAAGGAAATAAAAATAAGAAACCAATAATAATTAAGGTTGCTCCGGCTATAACAGCAAAAGAACTACTGTGCTTTTTCACGTTACTAACAATCTCTTCTCTTACTTCTTCCGTGATCTCTTTTTTTATCTCTTTGGTTACTTCGTCAATCCATTCTTCGCGAATCCCCGAGGATGTGGGCGTTGAAGAGCTGGCTCCTTCAGCCGGAATCACAAATATTAAAATGATGTATGCGATAATTCCGGAGCCCGTAAGTCCGAGAACACAAAATATAACTCTAAAAACAACAGGATCAATGTTGAAATATTCACCTAAGCCGCCGCAAATTCCGGCTAACATTCTGTTTGATATACTACGGGTAAGTTTTTTTTGACTCATAAGGTTATAATTTTAATGAATTTTTTCGCAAAAATAGAAAAATAATGTTAGTTTGTAAAATAGATTCAATACAATATTTATGACTAATTTTCAGAAAGATAAAGGAAAAATAGAGTTGCTTGCACCTGCAAAAAACATACAATGTGGAAAAGAAGCGATTCTCCACGGGGCAGATGCCGTATATATGGGCGCCCCGAAATTTAGCGCTCGTGGGGCAGCCGGAAACTCAATAGAAGATATTGCCGAGGTATGTGCTTTTGCACATCAATATGGTGCATTGGTGCACGTAGCGCTCAATACTATTCTCACCGATAGTGAATTGGCGCAAGCAGAAAAAATGATTTGGCAATTGTATGAAAATAAAATTGATGCACTTATTATTCAAGATTTTGGCATACTGAAATTAGATTTACCGCCTATTGCATTGCACGCCAGTACGCAATGTGATAATCGCACGGTAGAGCATGTGAAAATGCTAGAACAATTAGGTTTTCAGCGAGTTATTTTAGCAAGAGAGCTGTCCTTAAATGAAATTAAACACATTAAAGCGCAAACCTGCATTGAACTTGAGGCATTTGTACATGGCGCATTGTGTGTGAGTTATAGCGGACAGTGCTATGCCAGCGAAGCTTGCATGAAACGAAGCGCCAACAGAGGCGTCTGCGCCCAATTATGCCGTTTACCTTACACCCTGATTGATTCGTTGGGCAGTGAACATGCCAAAGGACATTTATTATCTTTAAAAGATATGAATCGTTCGGCATATTTAGAAGAAATGATGATCGCCGGAATTACTTCTTTTAAGATGGAAGGTCGTTTAAAAGAAATGAATTATGTAAAAAATATTACCGCATATTATCATCAAAAAATAGAGGAGATCTTACAAAAAAATCATGATTTTGCACGTGCTTCGTATGGAAGAACTACTTTTTTTTTCACGCCCAATCCTGAAAAAAGTTTCCACCGTGGGAGTACCGATTATTTTTTATCCGGAGAAGAAGAACCTATACATCAATGGTATACACCAAAATCAACAGGAGAATATATCGGTGTAGTAGTAAAATCTGAATACAATTATTTTATTTATAACGGTAAAGCGCTTCATAATGATGATGGTGTGATAATTGTTGATGAATGTACTAATGAGGTTAAGAATGCTTTTAAAATTAATGTAGTTGAAGGAAATAAAGTCTTTCCGGCTGAAAAAGTTGTCTTGGCAGCCGGACAGTCCATCTATAGAAACTCTGATTTTTTATTTGAAAATCAATTGAAAAAAACATCATCTCAGCGAAAAATTGAAGTAATTATGTGCGTGGAAGAAATTGAAGAAGGTTTTGTTTTGCATCTTTCCGACGAGCGTGGTGTTGCTGTTTCACAAAAATTAATATGCGAAAAGGTAGTCGCCGAAAAAAAGGAAGAAGCAAAAAAACGTTTGCAAGCTGAGCTTTCCAAAATGGGGAATACTATTTATGAAATTGTTGAATTTAAGGATTTAACGAAAGAATCTTATTTTATTCCTGCTTCCGTAATGGTGAACTGGCGACGGGAAGCGGTCGACTTGCTTGATGAAAAGTGGAATATGGAAACGAATACTGTTCGAAAAGTTTTTTTTACCGCAATGGACACAAAAGAGATGCAAAAAGCACAAAAAATGAACGATACTACCACATATTTGCAAAATATTCATAATGAGAAGGCAGCAGCCATTTATCGTGAACTAGGGTTTGAAAATGTGGCTTATTCTTTTGAAAAACAAGCGCCAATAGGAGAAGCTGCAATAATGTTTTGCAAATATTGCATCAAAAAAGCAGCGGGATATTGTCCGAAAAACGTAGGGGTGTTGCGCGCAACGCCCCTACCATCCGAACCTTTGTTTTTGGAAAGTGAGCATATCCGTTTTCGATTGGATTTTGATTGCACTAAATGTGAAATGCGATTATATATGAATATGAAAAGAAGCATCGAATAGATCACTCTATATCACAATGAACATTGCATATCTTTGTGCTATCCTGCCAAACTAATTACATAGCCTGTTGGACAGCAATATTTACACCAAAATCTCGGACTGAAAATCGATACCATAAGAAAGATTCCTGCAATCACCATCGGAATCCATAAATTAATATCCAACATGAATGCTGCAAACGGCTCGAAATCGACAAAGTCGGAGAGAATACCAGTAAACAGCAGGCAGATAATCACAAGCAAATATAACGGTCGTAAATAAATCAAAGCATTATACACTTTTTGTGGAATTTTTATGTGCTTTTTGTTCAGTTTAGAAACCAATTCTTGAGCGGCGCCAAACGGGCAAACATACGTGCAGTAGAATGATTTTCTGAAAATCAACGGCAATGCAAAAGCTATCAAAACAAGCAGCGGAATAAACCACACTGCCCAATTAAATCCATACATTGCCATATTAATAAAATGCGTTATGGATAAATGTTGACCTTGCCAAAATCCAAGCACAATTACAGAAAGCGCCAATAAATACAATCGAAATGGGCTCATTTTTTTGGGGAAAAAGAAACTGAACAAAGCCACAACCAAAACCAACAACGAAGCTGATATTCTAACATAATAACGCCATCCTTTAGATATTTGTAGAATTTCGATTTCACATTCGATTTCGCCCAACTTCACACGTTCAATCAAGTCATCACGCAAAGTGTTGATTACGCTTTGTGTTGTCATTGTCGCACCCGACATAGCATCCACTCTTTTGTTGATGGCTTCGCCGACAGTGAGTCCGTTCCAAGAATCCATAAATCCCGAATTTTCAATACGCCTTATAAACCCCGGTGTTTCGTTATTTGGCAAAAAAACTACATTGATAATTTTCCCGTCGTTTGAGAGTACAATTTGCAGAGGTGTTTCACCTGCATAACCGATGTGTCTGGGGTTTCGGGCTTCAAAAATGCGTGTTTCGGAACAGTCAGAATAAACAATAACAGTAGATTGTGGTTGTTCCTGAAGACTATCCGCAAGTTTATGGTGTTGAATATGTTCATACCTGTTAACAGCAATAAGTAGAATTAGGAGGGCGACTACTGACCATATCCGTTTTTTGTTTTTTTTCATAATTATCGTGTGTTAAAAAAGTTTTTAAAATTTATTTTTTCCGAAAATAAATCTCTATTGGAACACCCGAAAAATCCCATCTTTCACGTATTCTGTTTTCCAAAAACCGCTTGTAGTCCTCGCGCACATATTGCGGAAGATTGCAGAAAAATGCAAAAGCCGGAAAAGGCGTAGGGAGTTGCGTTATAAACTTAATTTTCACCATTTTATCTTTTACAACCGGAGGTGGTTGGTTTTTGATAATAGGCAACAGTGTGTCGTTTAATTCGGAAGTAGAAATTCTACGCTGCCTATTTTCATAAACGGCTACAGCAGTTTCTAACACTTTGAAAATACGTTGTTTATTGATTACGGAAGTGAAAATGACTGGTACATCGCTAAATGGGGCAAGCCGTTTTTTAATTAATTCTTCGTATTCTTTGTGAGTTTTATGATCTTTCTCTACTAAATCCCATTTATTCATCACAACAACTACTCCCTTCCGGTTTCGTGCAGCCAAACTGAAAATGGCAATGTCTTGAGCATCGAAACCTTCAGAAGCATCGCACATTAAAATACATACATCGCTATTTTCTATGGCGCGAACAGCGCGCATGACAGAATAAAATTCTAAGTTTTCTTCCACTTTTTTCTTTTTGCGTAACCCCGCAGTATCCACCAAGTAAAAATCGAATCCAAAACTGTTGAAACGTGTATAAATGGAATCGCGTGTGGTACCGGCAAGCGGAGTAACTATACTTTGTTCTTTTCCTAGAAAGGTATTAATAATGGAAGATTTACCCACATTAGGTTTTCCTACAATCGTAATTCTCGGAAGTTCGTCGTCGTAAGCTTCTTCTTCTTTTGAAAAATGTTTAACAATCTCATCTAAAAGATCGCCGGTACCACTTCCGGAAATTGCCGAAATAGGGAAAATATTTTCAAAGCCTAATGCATAGAATTCTGTGTGATCAAGAAAATTTGCAGGGCTATCGATTTTATTTACAGCTAAATAAAATGGTTTTTTCGATTTTCGTAACATCTTTGCAACATCTTCATCTAACGGGGTTAAACCCTCGCGTCCATCCACCATAAAAATAATTACATCGGCTTCATCTAATGCCAATGTCACCTGTTTTCGTATTTCAGTTTCAAAAATATCATCTGAACCAACCACATATCCGCCGGTATCAATCACCGAAAACTCATAGCCGATCCAGTCGGCTTTTCCGTAATTTCTGTCGCGTGTAACGCCAGCAATAGAATCTACAATGGCTTCACGGGTTTGTGTTAAACGGTTAAAAAGTGTTGATTTTCCAACGTTTGGGGTTCCTACTAAGGCTACGATATTTCCCATAATTTGTTTTGTAAAAATTAGTGCAAAGATATTAAAAGCACGCAGATGACACAGATTATCACGATTTACGCAGATAAATTGGATATAAATCTGCGTTTATCCATCGCATCTGCATCATCTGCGTGCTTTTAATATTTTTGCACCGTTGAAAAAATAACAATATGCTTTCTGCTTCAAATATTTCACATCGCTACCAAAAAGATTTTGTCTTAAAAGAAGTCTCTTTCGAACTAAAAAAAGGAGATTATTGCGCCATAATTGGACCAAACGGCTCCGGAAAAACTACTTTATTACATGTTTTATCCAGTGCATTAAAAAAGCAGGAAGGAAAAATTCTCATTGCTGGGAAAAACATTGAAGACTATGATGTTAAAACGTTAGCAAAACAAATTTCTGTAGTGCCGCAACGAAGCGAACCGGTATATCACTTTTCGGTTTTTGATATGGTAATGTTTGGAAGACATCCGTACCAAACGCATTGGAATTCGTATAATACTGATGACGAATATATTGTAATTGATGCATTGAAAAAAACAAATCTGATTTCTTTAAAAGATCGTATGACCTCTCAGTTGAGCGGCGGGGAATTTCAGCGCACGTTGATTGCGCGCGCCATTGCACAGCAAGCACCATTAATGCTACTGGATGAACCGTTAGCAAATCTGGATATTCCACACCAGTTCGAAATATTAGAAATTTTATCGGAACTTAATCTCGTTAAACAAACCACTATTTTAATGGTTATTCACGACATTTCATTAGCTATGCAAGCCATTCCTAAAAGTTTATTAATAAAAAACGGCCACCTTACCTATTTTGGAGACACGCAAAATATTTGCCGGAAAAACCTGATTTATGAGCTTTTTGATTTGGATGAAAGTTACGAAATAGATGGGTTTGGGAATGTGAAGAAAAAGATGTTTAAAAATACAACACCGTAGAAACCAAAATGCGCAAATTATGCACCCAATGAGTGGATGCCGCGATATCTACTCTCCCTTTTTGTGTTAACGAAGTTCCGTAAACAACTGAAGTATATTCCGGTTCTAAGCAAAATTGCAGTTTATTGGCAGTATATTTTAAACGTGTACTCAATCTGTACATAAAATCGGCGTTATGGGCGCGGGCATAATATGAAAGTCTGTTTTCGGGAGCTTGTATGGCATGAAAAGCGCCCAAATTTTGGCAATAACCACCAAATAATCCTATTTCCCATGAACGGTAATTGAGATAGAGATCGCCCCAAAATGAAAGTATGTTTAAGTTCGTATAATCAAAATCTTTTTTAAAATCTAATGGAGCGCCTTTATCGTATTCTTTTATGGCGTAACCTCCAATCATTAAATATTCATAACTGTTTTGCACAAAAGAACTCTTCAGCTTGAAACCTGTCTTTATTTTCTTATTAATTTGATGCTCGTAATGAAAAAATGCAATCCCCGAATAGCTATTTAGTCCTTTTTTAGTGGCGACCGTATCCGCCGTCATTAATCTTGGCACAATTCTCTTGAAATTGAAACCCAATCCCAGATAGATTTGGTGTTTTGAATCGTCTTTTTTATCTTTTATTTGAGTATCGAAAATATATTGCATCCCCATTTCCGGCATCATGCTTTGCCGGATATAGTCTGCCGAAACACCTACTGGCCCGATGTCTAACAAGTCGCGTTGAGCATTTAAATACGCAAACAGAAAATTGCTTTTTGCAAATCTTTGTGTTATTCTAATTTGGGGTGCACGTGAAAATGGTTGAAACGGTGCGCCCGCACTACCCGCCACCGTATGGGCAAACATTCCTTCGGTAAACAACGGATGCCAAGTTTGGCCTAATAACAATTGTGTTGATTTCCAATCCATTCTAATCAGGGCGTGGCGCAATGCAAAGCCATTCATGTCATTGTTTGAGATACCCATAAACCATCCTTCTACTAATCCGGATATTTTTGCGCCTAACGCTTCGGGAGCTTGTATTCTTAGTGAAAGCCGCGTGTTCATTGCCACAAAATTGAATGAGGCATGTGCGTTAATATCTTTTCCGTTTTTATCGAAAAAAACATCTGCCGGATATAAGTAAATGCCACCGTCTCTGGCTTCTATGGGTTTGCGTGTATCCCAAAAAACATCCAAACTTACCAAGCCGCCCCAACTCAAATCCCACTTTTTTTTCTTTTCCGGAAGTTGATCTCCGGCAGTGGTAATGGTATGCTGCTCGCGTATCGTATCCGTATCTTTTAACGAAAAAAATGTTTTTACTGTTCTGCTTTTTTTATGAGGGATAGTGTCTTGCGATTGTGCAAATATACTAAAGACAGAGCTAAAAAGCAATATAAAATAGACTATTTTCATTGAAATATTTATTGAATAATCGTATTTCTTAGATCAATTCCCCAAAGCAATTTTTCACGAATTACGGAGAAAAAATCAGTGTTATGAAAACGTACCATAGAGATTTCAAAATCTTCTTTTTTAATGGTTAAAGTAGTAGATGTAGGGGCTATAACACGCTCATTATCTAAGGCTAATGAAAACTTATCTGTTTTTCTGCTATGCACTTTTATCTTTATTTCGTCATTCGCGTTCACAATAATAGGTCTGATATTTAATGAATGCGATGCAATAGGTGTGATGATATTCACATCAGAAGTGGGATGTATAATCGAACCCCCGCAACTCAACGAATATGCCGTTGATCCTGTGGGGGTTGCCACGATCAATCCATCTGCCCAATAGGTATTTACATGAACGTTGTTTACCCAAATTTCAATTGCACACATAGAGTCTTCGTCTTTGGCTTTCACAGTAATATCATTCAATGCGAAATAGTTTTCCAAAGACAAATTGTTATCGGTATTCAAATGCAGGAGCTTTCTTTTTTCAATAGAAAAAGTCATTTCACAAAGCATTTGAAACTGTTGTTCAAAGTTCTTTTTTGTAATGGTCGTCAAAAAGCCGATACGTCCGGTGTTGATACCTACCATGGGAATATTCAAATTGCCTACCAATTTTACAGCGGCAATAAAAGAACCGTCTCCGCCAAACGAAAAGAAAAAATCAATATTAGAAACTGTTTTTAATTCCTCGTGCGTAGAAAAAATGGGATAACTTTCAATAATTTTCTCCAAATAAGTTTTTTTTGTCAATTTTTCATGCACCAGCAATTGAACGCCTTTTTCTTTAAGGTATTGCAAAGCATACACGATAAATTCTTTATCGTTTTCGCTATGTTTTCGGTAAAAAACGGCAATTTTCATGCAGATTTATTCGTAGTTTTTGGCTTGCGCTTCCCCTGTTAAAATCAGATAAGCGTTAAAAGCCAAAGCTCTCATTTCATCTTCTCCCGGATATACTTTCACCGGCGCAATCCAATCAATATAGCGGGTAATTTCAGCAACCACCGGTTTTCCGTAAGCTATACCGCCGGTTAATAAAATGGCGTCAACTTTTCCTTTCAATACCACAGCAGCTTCTCCAATAGCTTTTGCCACCTGATAAGCCATAGCATTTTCAATAAGCCTAGCTTTTTCATTGCCGGCTTGTGCGTCTTTTTCAATTTGATAGGCGTCGTTTACACCAAAATATCCTACATAACCGCCTTTCCCTACTAACATTTTTTTAACCTCATCTTTGGAATATTCACCGCTAAAACAAATATTTACCAATTGACCGGTAGGCAAAGTTCCGGAACGTTCGGGTGAAAATGGACCTTCGCCGTCGAGCGCCTGATTTACATCAATCACACGACCTTTTTCGTGCGCACCTACACTGATACCTCCGCCCATGTGTGCAACTATGAGGTTCAACGCTTCATAACTTTTTCCAATTTCAAAGGCATAATTACGCGCAACGGCTTTTTGATTCAACGCATGAAAAATAGATTTGCGTTCAAATAACGGATGCCCGGAAACACGAGCTACCTCCTGCAATTCATCAACGACTACAGGATCTGCAATATAAGAGGCTGAGAGTCCAATCGCTTGTGCAATATTGTCGGCAATTAAACCGCCTACATTAGAAGCATGTTCGCCGCTATATCCAATACGCAAATGTTCTTTCATCAAATCGTTTACTTTATAAATCCCTGAAGGAATAGATTTTATTAATCCCCCACGACCAATCACTATTTCAACTGATTTTAAAGGAATATTGTTTTCTTCCAGTTCTTTCAAAATGACGTTTCTTCTAAAGTCAGTTTGATCGGTAATTTTTTCAAATCCAGACAATTCTTCGGTTGAATGTTTAATGTTTTTCACAAAAATTTGTTCTTTTCCGTCGAAAACGGCAATTTTGGTAGAGGTTGAACCTGGGTTAATGGCTAAAATTCTGTTCATAATTATTTTATACTAATGAGTTGCAAAAATAGAAAAAAGTTTGTCACTTTTTCACCAATAGCGCCACGTTTTCCACATGATGTGTATGTGGGAACATATCTATGGGCTGAACTTTGGCAATGGTATATTTTTTAGCAAGCTCCGTAATGTCGCGAGCTTGTGTGGCGGGATTACAGCTAATGTAAACAATTCGTGGCGGTTCCATTTCCAATAAACGAGTTAGCACATCAGGGTGCATACCGGCGCGAGGAGGATCGGTAATTACCACATCCGGTTTACCGTTACGTTTTGTACAGTTCTGATTTAGTACATCTTTCATATCACCTGCAAAAAAAATAGCATTGGTAATTCCATTTTGTTGCGCATTATATTTGGCATCTTCAATCGCAGCTTCTACGTATTCAATACCCACCACCTTTTGGGTTTGCTTCGCCACAAAAAGGGCTATCGTTCCGGTTCCCGTATATAAGTCATATACAATATCTTTCGGCGTAATTTGTGCAAAATCCCGAACTGTTTTGTATAGTTCTAATGCTTGTGAACTATTGGTTTGGAAAAAAGAAAGCGGACCAACTTTAAAATATAGTTCTTCCATTGTTTCCGAGATATGCGGCGCCCCGGCATACAATACCGGCTCCAAATCGGAAATAGAATCATTTAATTTTGTATTGATTACATAAAACAAAGAACTGATTTGCGGAAATTTATCTTTTAAAAAGTCTAACAAAAGTTTGATTTTATCATTCATTTCGGTTAAAGAAACAATCACCATTATGTCATTTTTTGTATTATTTCTGATGATAATATTTCTTAAAATACCTTCATGGTTTCTGATATTATAAAAAGCGATATCATGCTCAATGGCAAATTGTCGCACACTATTTCTAATTTCGTTGCTCGGCTCGGCTTGCAAGTAGCAATGTTTAATATCCAATACTTTATCAAATTTTCCCGGAATATGAAAACCTAAACCTCTTGTTTCCAAGCTATGTCCGGCATTACGCAAGTGCATATCTTCATCATTCAACCAACGTAAATGCGAAAACGTGTATTCCAGCTTATTTCGATATTCATACTTATTTTTTGAAGGGATAATGGACAAAATGGGTGGAAAATCAAATTTTCCCAAATGCCGAAAGCAGTCTTCTACTTGTTTTTGCTTGTATTTCAGTTGAGTTTCATAATCTAAAATCTGCCATTTGCATCCACCGCACAATCCAAAATGAGTGCACTCAGGCTCAATTCTATGAGGCGATTTTGTTTTAATATTTAGTATGCGGGCTTCGGCATATCCTTTTCTCTTCTTAAACACTTCTACATCTACAATATCGCCGGGCACAGCATATAGAACAAATACGGTGAAGCCGTCTATTTTACCTACGGCTTTTCCTTCGCCACCGGCGTCTATTATTTCTAAATCTTCAATTTTGTAATATTTCATAAAAATCTAATAATCATCTCAATATACTAATAATCTTAACTGCAAACAATTCCATTTATACAACTATAAGACTTTCAACATGGAAGTCTGCAATCTTTTTCCTGCCGTTTAGGAATGATAATTCCATTAAAAATAAGAAATCAATTTTTTCAGGAGTAAAATGTTGCATCAATTTTGCAGCGGCGGCGGCAGTGCCTCCGGTAGCCAAAATATCGTCAAAAATTAAAATGCGCCGGTGAAAAAATATCGCATCTTGATGTACTTCAATTGTTTCATGACCGTATTCCAAATCATATTGCTCGGCATGTGTTTTATAAGGCAATTTTCCCTTTTTGCGAAGCGGTACAAATGGAATATTCAATGCCAAAGCCAAAGCGGGTGCAAAAAAGTAGCCCCGCGCTTCCAATGCAGCAATCACATCGGGCTGTAAAGTGCGCGCCTTTCCTAATAGTGCGTTAAAAAGTTCTTGAAAAGATTCAGGATCATTTAATACTGTAGTAATATCAAAAAATTTTATTCCTTTTTTAGGGAAATCATCTACGGTTCTAATTTTGGAAATATCAAACATGAAAAACCTTTTTTAAATTTTCCACAAAAAAAGCAATTTTTTAATCTAAAAAATACACATTTGTAATTCGTAATATTTTTGAAACATTTTTTAGATTAAAACTACACAAGTTCAAATTGTTTGGATAATAAGTAGCTAATTCACATCAATAATCATCTCCACACCACTGCGAAGTATTGTAATTTTATAGGGCTTCACTTTTTCTGTCTTTACTAATTCCAGAAAATCCATAGAACAAGAGAAATCTTTCCCATTAACTTTTATTACCCTATCGCCTACCAACAAACTGTGAATTAGGGGATTTATTGTTGAAATAAAGATTAATGTTTTTATGTTAAAAAAACATATTATTTTGCATTTTCATGTAAAAAATACAATTTATGCATTACGAAAATTTACCTTCACCTTGTTTTGTCTTGTATGAAGAATCACTAGAAGCTAATTTGCAATTGTTGGATTTGGTGCAAAAGGAAGCAGGCGTTTCCGTCATATGTGCGCTGAAAGGATTTGCTTTTTGGCATACTTTTCCTCTTATTCGTCAATATTTATCGGGCGCCACGGCAAGCTCTTTAAACGAAGCGCAGCTTATTGTGGAAGAGATGCAATGTGAAGCGCATACCTATGCTCCTACCTATTTGGAAGAAGAGTTTGAAACGCTTTTATATTACAGTAGTCATTTAACTTTCAATTCATTAAGTCAATGGACACGCTTTCGAGAAAAAGCGATGACTTGTCAGAAAAAAATCAGTTTCGGATTGCGCGTAAATCCTGAGTATTCCGAAGTTACTACTGATTTGTACAATCCTGCGCTTCCCGGCTCTCGCTTAGGGGTTTTAGCGGAAAATATGCCCTCGCATTTACCGGAAGGAATTGAGGGACTACACTTTCACACATTATGTGAAAACGATAGTTATGCCTTAGAAAATTGCTTGAAGTCGTTCGAAGAAAAGTTCGGGCATCTTATTAAAGAGTGCAAATGGGTAAATTTTGGTGGAGGACATCATATTACGAGAAAAGATTATGATGTAGAGCACTTAATCAGAATACTCAAAGATTTTAAACAACGTTATCCAAATATTGAAGATGTTATTTTGGAACCCGGCGAAGCAGTTGGCTGGCAAACCGGCATATTAATTTCCACAGTGGAAGATATCGTGGAAAATAAAGGGATAAAAACAGCCATGCTCAACATTTCGTTTGCCTGTCATCTACCCGATTGTTTGGAAATGCCATACAAACCTGCGGTAATTGGGGCAACAGATCCGACTCCTGAAAGCAAATGCGTATATCGTCTGGGTGGAAGTTCTTGTTTAGCAGGAGACTATATTGGAATGGGCGATTTTGCTTTCCTTGAACCTTTGGAAATTGGCGACCACATTGTATTCGACGATATGATTCATTATACGATGGTGAAAACCACTTTTTTTAATGGGGTAAAACATCCGGCAATAGGAATGATAACGAAAGAGGAAGATTTTGTTTTGTTGGCAGAACCGGGAAAATACGCAGATTATAAAGCAAAATTAGGCTAAAAAATGGCAGAGATTATAATTAAAACTATTGAAGCGCCCGTCGAAGCTATTTTTAAAGAAAAACGTAGTAAATTTTTAGCTTTTGCTTATCCGGTAGAAAATGAAGCTAAAGTTAAAGAAAAAATCGTTTTTTTGAAAAAAAAATATCACGATGCACGGCATCATTGTTACGCATACATTTTAGGCATCGACAAATCCGCCTATCGAATGAATGATGACGGCGAGCCTTCAGGCACGGCCGGTCGTCCTATTCATGGTCAACTTCTTTCAAAAGACATTACAAATGTGTTAGTTGTGGTGGTTCGTTATTTCGGAGGCATAAAATTAGGAACCGGCGGGTTACGCATAGCTTATAAATTGGCGGCAAAAGAAGTATTAGAAAATGCGACAATTATTGAAAAAATGGTTTAATTTTTAATAAAAATTGCAATGATGATAAAAAAATATTATTTTTGTGCACTTACTAACTAAAATTGAATTATTATGATTAAATCCGAAACTCCTGTTAGCTTCTTCAGATTTGAAGATTTGCGCATTTATGCAAAAGCCTTAGATTATATTACTTGGCTACATGGTGTGGTTAATAAATTTCCAAATCATGAACAACCTACTTTAGCACAGCCTTTCTTAAAAGTATCGCAAAGTATTGCGTTATTTCTTGCAGAAGGTTCGGCACGAAACAAGCCTCAATTCATTTATTACTTGAAAATGGCAAAAAGTTCCGTACGCGAATGTGTGGTTTATACGGAAATTGCTTCCCGATTAGGGCTTATGAATGAGGAAGATAAAGAGCATTCTGTGAATCAAATGATGGAATTAACTAAAATGATTGGTTCTTTGGTTACCTCACTGCAACGCACCATCCCAAACGCCAAGGATGATGATGAATTTGATGATATGCAACTGCCTCCGGATATGATGTAATTTTATCATTTCGATAGAGTCATTGCATGCGATGGCTCCACTACAGGTACAGGATACTGAATGCTACGGCTCCCAATAATCGTTTGTTCGTTTTCGGGAGCTGTTTTATAAGATACCGAACAACCTTTCAGTTCTATAAAATGTGAAATAATTTGTTTTATACTAATATCTTTTGAGCAAAAGATTAATTCGTTAATTTTATTTTCTTTGATATAGTTTTTAATCATAGAAGAGGAGCTATCTTCAATAGTATAAATAATTTCAGGCTTTTGATTGCCTATTTGTGCAATTATGGCTACTCTTTCAGCTTCGAATAAATTACCGATAACGAGAATTCTTCGTTTTTTGGAGTTCGCATATGGGTACCCTTTCAATTTAAATTTATGAAACAAATAACGAATACCATTCATAGTGATAGCAGTCCAAACTGCACCAAAAATAGTAACTGCACGTGAAAACCGGATAGTTTCGGGGAGTAATGCATATATTAGCAAAATGACAATTGTGCCAAAAACAATGCCACGATTCGTTTTGAATACAGAATAAGGTCTTTTATAGCCTTTATTTATCGCAACGGAAATAATCCAAATAGCAATGTAACAAGGAATTACTAAATAAAAATAGTAATCAGGGAAGTGACTATTTCTGTAATGTAATACTTGTGTTTGCCAATAAAACGCCAATAAAATCATTCCTCCATAGATAACGGCTATATCAAGTAACGGCAAAAGTAAAGAGGCGATTACGCGTCTTCCAATAGCCAAGGAAGCCCGAAACCATATTGCGAAATTAAGCATCCAGGTTAAAAGAAACGATTTTTTATTTGTAAAATGTTTTTTTGCAAATATCTGCATGGCTTTGTAAAACACAATCACATAATTGATCGTTCCTTTTTTAGTACTTTCTCCTTTATAGTGAATTATTCTCGCGTCGGGCAAATAGTAATTTTTATATCCGGTTTTAATGATACGATACGACAAATCAATATCTTCTCCATACATAAAAAAAGTTTCATCTAATAATCCGATTTCATTCAATATTTTTTTTCGGATAAACATAAAAGCACCAGACAACACTTCTACTGATTGCGTTTTGTTATCATCCAGATAGGTAAGATGATAAGAACTAAACCTTTTAGATCTCGGAAATAATTTTGATAACCCAAATATTTTGTAGAATGCTACGGAAGGAATGGGTAATGCTCTTTTTGATTCGGGGAGAAATTCGCCATTTCCATTAATCATTTTTACGCCCAGTGCTCCGGCATCCGGCGTTTGGTTCATAAAATCAATACACTTCGCAAATGTATCTTCTTCTACTAAGGTGTCGGGATTGAGCAGCAATACAAATTCACCCGTAGAAAGTTTAATTGCTTGATTATTTGCGCATGAGAAACCTACGTTTTCAGTATTCGCAATAAGATTGATCCACGGAAATTTTTCCTTCAGCATTTCTACAGAGCCGTCAGAAGAGGCATTGTCCACCACAAAAACTTCGGCTTCTATACCGGAAATAGCTTTCCGCACCGATTGCAAACATTGTATTAAAAAATGTTTTACGTTATAGTTTACAATAACAATGCTGAGTTGCATACCGAAATATTAAGAAAAATAAGCCAAGTGTGTAATTTTTGACTGCACTTTTTCATTCAAATTTACATTAATTTTTGCCGATAATGGTAAAAAAACATCCACCCGTGATCCAAACTTAATGATCCCCATTTCTTTACCCTGTTCGGCATATTCTCCTTTTTCTGTATAGCTCACAATTCTGCGCGCCACCGTACCGGCAATTTGGCGAAATAATACCTCTTCTCCGATTTTATGCTTTTGTACCACCGTGTTATGCTCATTCTCTTTGGAAGCCTTCGGCAAACTTGCAATTAAATGTTTCCCGGGATGATACTTTACATAAACAACATCTCCATCAATAGGATATGTATTAACATGCACATTTAACGGTGACATAAAAATGGAGATTTGAATCCTTCTATCTTTAAAATATTCGGTTTCTACTTCTTCCAAAATTTGAATTATTTCTCCATCGGCGGGCGCTACAATGGCATTTTCATTCCGATTCACTTTTCTATAGGGTACGCGAAAGAAGTAAATCACAAACAACAATAGCGCAACACCGGCTGTTTTAATTAATAAATGTGATAATAACGATACTTTCAAAAAGTACAAAATTATCCAAACTGCTACCACTGCCACAAGAAATGCAATGATTATGGAAACGGCTCCTTCTTTGTGAATTTTATAATATGTCATAGCTGCAAATAAACAAGTTTTTTTTGATATTACCAAATTATTACTCTTATTTGTCTTGTAGAAATCATGGTTCAGACGATACACAATAAATACTTTTCTCTGTCTTAATCACAATTTTCCTATCGGTAAACGCTGGCGTAGCAAATGTTTTTTCACCTGTTTCAAAGGAGTTTACTAGGGTGAAGTCGCCTTTTGCAGAAAAAATATACACTTTTCCTTTGGTACAAATCAAATAGATTTTTCCTTCAACGATTATTGGCGAAGCATTAAAATCGGCATTCAACTCCATTGTTTTTATCACTTCTCCGGTTTGGGGATTAAAACTTGCCACTACGCCATACGATGTAGCTACGAATACAAAATCTTTTGTTGCTACTGGACTAGCTATTTCGGGTAGGATTTCGTTGTTTTTCCAAAGTACCGAGCCATTTGCTGCATTAATGGCGGTCATCGTGGCATATTCGGTGGCTACGAAAACTATCCCGTTAGCATAAGCGGGTCCCGGAGCAGGTTCACCCGACATAGCTTCCACGCGCCAGTATTGTTCTCCGGTATTCGGATTATAGGAAGTAACGCCCGGATTACCTATCAGAATCAACTGTGGGCGATTGTTAACCATTGCCAGTATCGGACTACTCCACGACGGATTTCGCTCCGGACGCGGTCTACTCCAACGCTCATTGCCGGTTGCTAAATCCAAGGCTATAACTCTTGGCAAATTACGGTTGTCGTATTGTATGATCAATAAATTCCCATAAATAAGTAGCGAAGACGCATATCCGTAGGGATTGTCGGGCACGCCGATATTTTTTGCCCATAACTGTTTTCCGTCCATGTCGGCACAAATGAGATCTCCTGTGCCAAAAATAGCGCATACTACCTTACCATTGGTAGCTACGGTTGAAGCTCCTAATCCGGTGTCCTCTGTTGTTGCGGGAACTCGGCTTGGTGAGCCGGGAATGTTTTTGGCTTCTAATTTCCATAATTGTTTACCTGAACTTAACTCATAGCAAAATAACTCTCGAGCTTCTTCATCTGCTCCGGAAAAGAAAACTTTATTTCCGCTAATTACCGGCGAATTATAACCTTTACGCGGCACCGGCATTTGCCACAGGATATTTTTACCTGAAGCTAAATTCCATGACGTCGGAACATTTCTTGCGTTGCTCAAGCCGAGCGAATTATTTCCTCTGAATCCATTGTGGGTAACTTTCGATATTTCAATTATATCAATTAAAGTAGATGTTTCTGATATTTCAGGAATAGCATCAGTAGGAGCTACGGTTTGTGCTTCATTTTCAAAATCTTCAATGAAATAGTCTACATCCACAACTTCTACATCTGCGGTCTTTTTATTACTTTCTTTTTTCAGATATGGCGAAGTCAGTATCGCAAAAATAATTCCGCCCATTGCCAATCCGCCGGCTATCCAAACAATATATTTCCTTGTTTTTGACTTGATTGCCCAGTCATCAATCGGGTCAATTTCCTTATCGGGAATATCTTTGCTTTTTGCAAAATAGATTCGTATAGAAATTATAAATACAATCACCATAACCAACAAAACGGCAACACCTGTTTTAAGTCGATTAATGCTGATAAAGTACGCTTTCCTTGCCAACAAGTCTAATTCACGGATTTGTTCTTGTAATTGCGGATTATCAGCAAATTCTTCGTTAGTTTGCTTTAGTTTTTCAATCATTTCCAGCGCATCCGAACTGTGAACTTGAAAATAATTGGTTACGAGCATAATGGAGAATGTAACTATGAAGATTGCGGATACTATAGCGATGTTTCGGGTGATTGATTTTTTCATTGTGATTTATGTTTTTTTTGCAAAGGTGCAAAAATTTTACTCCCTTGCGTCCTAATGTCTCTGCGAGAGTTAAATAATATTCTGTGGACAATAACTAAAGCACCTCCCACAGCAGACGCAATTTGCATCATCAATTTCATAAAATTTTCGCGTTCTTTTTGTTGACAAACCAATGAGTGTCAGTCCGATTACCAATCCTAAAAATGCTCCGATAGCTCTCGAATACATGCGAAATTCTTTTTTTATCACGGTAATTTGTGTTTCAAGTTCTTCAACGTTTCTTCCCATGCCATAAAAAGCCTGCAATTCCAGCGATTGTATTGCCTGTGGTTGTATCTCATTTGCAATCACCATATCATACAGTTGAACTTCTTTGTTCATTTTACTAAATCTATCGCTTAGCGTATACATCATAGTTGCTCCTGCAATTATCATAAGGGGTAAAAAAACAATATATTGCAAAATTCGCTTTACTCCCGTAGAACGACTTTCTTTGACTTTATTTTCATAAGGAGGCCGTATCGCATCTACCGGACAAGCATTGTGGCATAGTTGGCAGTTAATACACTCTTTTTTGGTAATTTTCACCTGCCGGAATGAAACTCTTGAAAAAAGGCTAAGAATAGCGCCGTATGGGCAAATGAAACGGCAAAACGGACGTCCGGTGAAAACAGAAAAAATCAACAATATTATTCCAAAAAGAAGTAAAGGCAGTTCGCCCCCCAAGCGGAAAATCCCGACGAACGGATCGTAGCGACAGATGATAAATCCACTGTTGGTTATTGCAAATAACACGGCAAAACCCAAGTAAATCCATGGAAAAATTCCCAAGACGCTTGTTACCACTCTCGACAGTTTGTAGTTTTTAATATTCACCACCTCCTGTAATGCACCCAGCGGGCATACGCCGGCACAAAATACTCTGCCGAAAAACAGTGCAAATATAATGGGAAGTATAAACAGTAACAGTACAAACAACGGAATTGTGTACAAATCGCTTGTTAAAGCCAATGACACATTTTGCACTGCGCCAATACTACATACGCATCCATGTCTGAAAAATCCGAAATAGGCAATTGAAACCACCGATGTCAGCATAACGGGCCATCGAATCTGTTTTTTAATAACCGCCCATGCCACAAAACTCATTAAAAGTACAAGTATTGCGATGTCTATATATGACCACAAAGCCTCGTTGGGAATAATGTAATGTTCTTCAGGGTAAACGTATCCTGATTCAAAATCGGGCTTGGGGAAGCGGCTTTGGGCGAAAGCTACCAGCGAAATGAGGCTTAAAATTATGATAGAAGATGCGGTTTTTTTCATTTTTCCATTTTTATGTTAACGTTTCCACGTATTTTATTGCTTCTTCCGCAAATTTTTCCCATTTGTTTGCATTTTTGGCAGAAACTTGTACCCATTCTTTCATGGGTCTTTTTTTACCCGACGGATCAAACAGTTGTGAGTCTTCTAAACTTAGCGCTTCCTCACGCGCCTCAGCAGTAAGCTTAAACACCATTTCATTTTGAAAAAAGCAGATAAATGCTTTGCCGTTGACTTTGAAACATGGTTTGCCGAACATTTGGCTTTGTTCAGCTTGGGCAAATTTTTTGCCTATGGTTAGGTATAGTTTTTCTTGGTCGGTCATATGTATATATATTTTACAGGTATTATCTATTTTCTATAATCATGTTAATCATACCAATCTTGCTAAAATCACAAGTTCAGATTTACTTATCCACTATCGGCAGCTCATCCGTAGAAACTGCATCCAAATTATCGCTCCATAAATATTTTTTAGTTTCTTTAACTATCACCCCGCTCAGCAATATCAGCGCAAGAAGGTTGGGAATTGCCATGAAAGCGTTAAACATATCGGCAGCTTCCCAAACAAGCGCCAACGGAACTACAGCGCCTACATAGGCTATACAACTGAAAAAGATCCTAAAGGGCAAAATAGATTTTTTGCCGAATATGTATTCCATGGATTTTTCGGCGTAATAGCACCAGCCAAGTACCGTTGTCCATGCAAATAGGAATATGCCCACCGTAAGTATTAAGGGACCGAAGATGGGAATTTGGTTGTAGGCATAGGCTACAAACTGCCCGCCTTCAAGCCCATCGTAAGCAGTGGGGTTTTTAAGGATGGTGGTTACTAACATTAAGCCTGTTAAAAGACACATTACAATGGTATCTAAGAAAACCGCCGACATGGATACCAAAGCCTGACGAACAGGGTTTCTTGTGGTTGCCGCCGCCGCCGCAATCGGCGCAGAACCAAGTCCGGATTCGTTTGAAAACAAGCCTCTTGAAACACCGTAACGCATGGCGATTAACATGGTAGATGCTACGAAACCGCCACCTGCTGCTCGTGGGGTAAAGGCATTTTTTACAATCAACGAAATCGCATCAGGAATATATGCGTAGTTTATTGAAATTACCACTAAGTTCATAATGATAAAGATAACTGCATAGGTAGGAACAATTTTTTCTGAAACCTTGGCTATGGATTCAATACCACCCACCACCACTGCAAACGTAATAGCAAAGAGTATAATGCCCGTTATGTGAACATTTATGTTAAATTGGTGTTCCATCATCATGGAAATAGCGTTTACTTGCACCAAGTTGCCGGCGCCAAAAGCAGCAAGAGTACAGAAAATAGCAAACAAAACGCCTGCCCATTTCATTTTAAGTCCGCGTTCTAAGGCATACATCGGTCCGCCCAACATAGTGCCGTTCGCCGTTTGCACTCTGTATTTTACGGCAAGTAGTCCTTCGGCATACTTTGTTGCAATTCCAAAAAAGCCAACTATCCATAACCAAAAAATAGCACCCGGTCCACCTAAATATATAGCCATGGCAACTCCAACTATGTTGCCGGTACCAAGCGTAGCTGCCAAAGCGGTTGATAGAGAGGCAAACTGGCTTACATCGCCGGGAGCATCCTTGTCTTTTGTAACAGCAAGTTTCAGCGCCTTAAAAATGTATTTTTGTATAAATCTCAACCTGAAAGTCAGGAAAATATGCGTACCCACCAACAAGATAATCATGGGCCAGCCCCATACAACGTTGTTTATTGCGCCGATAATGTTGTGTATTATGTCAATCATCTTATTGTGACTTTAATGTGATTATTTCTATTTATCAGACTTCCTATCATACGCCCTCGAAACCGGAACACGTTTTATAGCATTGGCAGGGCAGATTTTCGCTATCTGGCACTCATTACAGTTTTTGCACAACTCCTGTTTTATCTGTAAATACATTGCGCCATTGCCGAACGCATTACAACCTTTCACGCATTTTCCACAACCGATGCAAAGGTCTTCAATTATAGTATATTCAAAATAGGGTTCTTCTATAAATTTGCGTTGGATAGCCCCGGTGGGGCACATCAAATTCTCGGCAGCAGTGTTCAGCTCTTTTACATTTGCGCGGTAATAACCTCCACACAAATCGCAAAACCCACAAACTTCCTTTGCATGCACAGCTTTTACTGCTGATACTGTCAGTACACACTCTGTCTCACAAAGCCCGCAAGCAATGCATAATTCGGGGTCAATCTGCCAAAAATAAGCAGCTTCTTTTACGGTGGTTTTTTGTACAGAAAAAACGATGAGCGCTAAAATAACGCATAAGGCGAGCAACCGTCCGCAGGTTTTCCAAAACTTTTGGCGGCTTTCGGGGTTCATTCTATTTTTTTTGTTTGTTATCATAATTCATCTTTACTTACGCACTTTTCTGTTCGTTTATATTGCCTTCAATAAGTTGGTTATGTTCTCTGGAGTGCAACTATTTATTTTTCTTTAAGATAATCTAAAAAAAACTTTTCAAACTCATCTTGGTTTATTTCTAAAATATCAGATACCACTTCTATGAGATTCTCTTGTGAGTCGGTAAAAGCAAGCGCTTTAATTCCATCCATTCCTTTTTTCTCATAAATAATTTCGCAGATTAAGGCGCCAAATGGGTATCTATAAGGATAACCTCGCCAAGTTGCTTTATGTTGCAACAAATTTTCTATTGAATAGTCTTCAGGATAAGAAAAAATATCATCAATCAAACTTTTTATCCAATTAAAATATCTTTCAGGGGATTGTTTTTTCGTACCTAAAAATTCTGCCAACCCTTCTTCAAGTATAAAATTTCTTTTGTGCTCCAAATCTAAAAGTATATGAATAAATTCATGCGCATGAAACTCTCCTGTAGTAGAAAAAATGTAATCGTTCATTCTTCTACCTGTAGTAATTCCTGTAAAATAATAGTCGAACCCTTGCAATCGCCCCAACTCATCCACATCTTTAGCCAAATAATAATTTATATGTACCCCTTTTTTTAGATCAAGTAATAATATTGTTTCATTTATAAAGTCGTTAGCCTGTTTGGCATTCGTTTCATTAACCCTATAATCCGGTGGAGCATGATATGTAATGACGTCATAACCATATTTTTTCCAATTTGCGGTTTCTTTAACGAAATGATTTTGCAAACGCCAATTGTTATCCTCTTTAATTGCAGAAACGAGATGAATACACCATATACTGGAGCCGTTTTGTAAGCCGTTTTTTCTTTGAATTAACGTACGTATTGTGAATTTATCGGTATCGTATTTTTCAATACTTAAAACGTAAAAATCAAAATACTTTTTTAAAATATCGTCATTAATTCCATTAAAAATTGACACGCTGCTAAAATCAAACAGATAATATTGCTTTTTTTCTGCTTCATTCCAAAACGGATTATCATAAATGGAATCAGGTTGGGAGTAAAAATAGTTCTTATAGAGTTCAAATACTTCTTTTTTATCAGGGTCATCCCATACTACTCGACCGCTGATAATAAAGTTAAGCGAATCTTGTGCATGTACAAAATATGCTGCTAAGGAAATAAAGATAAAAAGAACTTTTTTCATATACGTTTGAATTTAAGTTTATGAACCTCCTTGACGTATAACTTTTAAATATCCATACCCCGTCAACGCCTGCAACAATCCAAAAACAAAGTAAAGTATTGACATAAAATTAAATGAAAAAATAAAAAATTGAGCTGTAGTCCAAAGCATGAGAATAATTCCGCAAATCATTACCGATAAAGCAGCATAGCGGTGTTTTTTGCAAATGAGGACAAAAGAAACAAGGTTTGTTACTCCATTGGCAAGCAGCAAGGAGATTCCGGGGAAGATAAAGTTTTGAAAGAATATATCCGGCCACGGAAGTTTTTGCATATAAGGCAGCAACAAGTCCATCTCCCACCACATTTTTCCGGAAGGATCAATAAACATCATGGCGCTGCCCCAAAGAGCGCCAATTCCAATAAATAAACTCCAAAAAATGGAGAGCGCGCGTAATCTTTTTAATGTAATCATAATTATTTTATTAATATTATTATTTGCATTTTTCACGCATGGGGCAGCCGGCGCATTGTTCCGTAGAGGTGTGGCATGCAGCGTCTCTAACATAAACCGAAATCGTTTTCTTACCTGCAATATATATTTTATCTCCAGACACTTGCATTTGGTATGCATTCGTTCCACCGCCTAATGTGCGGCTGTCAAATAAAATCGTACGGAATTTCCCATTCCTTCCATAACTTGAAATGCGCGGATTCCCTTTTTCGGAAGTCAGAATATTTCCGTCGAAGTTTTTTGCAAGATAAACCGGATTACAACATCCGGCAAAGGCTCCCGCTTGTGCTCCGGAAATGCCAAACGAAGCGATAAATTCACCATCAAGCGTATAGCTTTCAATTTTATGCCTGCCCGAGTTGGAACAGTAAATTGTATCATTTATACTAATAATATCAAATGCATAGCTAGGGATGATGAAGCCTGCAGGACTTTTGATAAAGCGCACTAATTGTCCCTGTTTATTATATTGAACAATGTTTTTATTTTCGGCATCGGTTACAAAAACATAATCTCTAGTTATTGTAAACGCGCAATAATCAGAGTTATCGCTGCAAGCTTCCCATTCATCTTTTTTCTCTCCGTCTACAGTATACAAATCTATTCTTGTGGGATACAGCAGATAAATCGTTTCATTTTCAACAACAACATCGCGCACCCCTGCTTCTATCGTAAAATCGCGTTGATGATTGCCCAATAAATTAAAAACGGAAAGTTTACCATTTAGAGCGACATAGACCATGTTATCATATATGTCAAAACTTAATATATCAGAATCGGCATCAAAGCTATTTATCTTTTCGTAGGGAGAAACAAATGTATGATTCATGTCCTCTTCTGTCAATTGAATCGTTTTTCTCTCCGATGTCATCGAATGAAACATGTAATATCCAAATCCGAAAATGAAAGTGAATATCAAGAGGTTTAATGTAATTTTAAGAGGTCTATTCATATGTTTTTTATTTTTTCAGCAGCGCAGATGACGCAGATTATACAGATTTTTATTTGGATGTTCTTAACCACGCTAATCATATAAATCATAGTTCAGATTTAAACAATATACCCAATCCGCATCCCGCAATATTAAGTAACCATCAGCGTATGCCATAGGACCCCAAGCATCATGGCCGTTCATGATACGCTGTTTTTTAACTAAGGTCATTCCTCGTTGTTGCAATCGATAAACATACAATTCACCATCGTCTTTCAAAGCAAGCAGATGGTTGCCGATTATAAAATAAGGTCCTAATCCAAAGCGCTCATCTGCCGCCGATTCCCATATCGGTGTACGTAAATTGGAAGCGGAATATGCTACTAATTTTCCCCGAATTACCCCACCATCTTTCGGCGGAACAGTGATCACCATTTGTTCGTACAGTATTGGCGTTTGCTGTTCGCTCGACACTCCTTCGTTCGGTTTGTAACGGTCAATAATGGTTGCCAACCATTTGCCGTCCGTATGCTTTACTTGCAGCAATGCGCCGCCTGCTCCATAGCCGGCTGTTAGCAATATTTCGCCGGATGATAGCTGCAAAGGAGAAGGTGCAATTACCGAGGGTTTCCATGTGTCTATATGCCATAGTAGTTTACCTCTATCGGCAGTTTCGCCCGATATGCCGCAAACGCCTCCAATTCCTATGTATACGTATGTTTTTTTTCCGTGGAGCGTCATCGGCATAATAGAAGAGTGCGACATTTTATATCCGGGCGTGTTAGGTGTCTGCCAAGCAATCTCGCCTGTTTCACAGTCAACACCAACCATTAATATTTCTTTTCCCGCAGGAGCTAAAATCAGCTGGTTATCTTCTATTCGCGGACATTGTCCCGAATACCAGTGCGGTACTTCCGTTTCGAATTGTTTTTGCATGTCCAACGTCCATTTCAGTTCGCCTGTAATCGGATCGCAACACATCACATGTCCCATGGGTCCTACAGTGATTACGTACTGATCGGTTACTACCGGAGCCGTGCGCGAAAACCCGTGATTACGTTTCATCGGCACCCGGTACCATCTGCGCCAAAGTTCTGTTCCTGTTTCCAAAGAAAAACAACGCAACATATCTGAGTTTAACTTTTCGTCATAATCAAGCAGATATACTAAACCGTTGAAAATAACAGGAGCGGCATATCCCTCGCCTGTTTCTACCTTCCATTGTACCGGAAAGTCGGATGAAAAGTTGAATGTAGTGTTTGTGCGTGCAATGTTTTTGTAATCGCTTCCTCTAAAACAAGGCCATTGTCCCTTCAAAGAGGAGGTTTCTTCGGCATAGCGCATAAAAAACTCCCCAATTAACACATCGTCGATTTTGCGTGCGCTCCCTTCCGGACGGTTATCTGCCCCAGGGTTTTGAATAGTTATGTTATAATCAGGCGTATAAAGATGCCAAAACACAATGGCGCCGATATAAATCAGCACAGTAAATATTGTAACGAGTTTAATTGTGTTTTTCTTTTTCAACATCATTACGTCAAGTTGTTTTGTTGAAAATTTAGAATTATTTTGGCGCAAAGGTATAACATTTTTTTTAAATCACAATATAATCGAAGATACAGATATTGAAATATTATCTTCAATATCAATCATAGCGTTTATTAAATAAACTTTTTTGTATAACGATATATCGTCCGTTTTAATTTCCCTTTCTTTAATAATTCCGTTTCTTAACAAAAACTCTCGTTTCGTTCCTTCAAGCAAATATGTTTTGGGGGTAAACAATTCTCCATCCAAAGACTCAAATACAAGATTACTAAATGAAGTGTCTGTTATGTTTCCATCTTTTATGATAATTATGTCATCCGCTCCTTTCCTTTGTTCAAATAAATTGTTTAAAAAATTTCTTTCAACAGATTTATATCTATATGTTATACTATTATCCTCTACAACTTGTAACGATCTAATTTTTTTTAACTTATAAGCATGAAATTCTACAGATATAATACTGGAAGAATATAAAACTCTGCATTTTATTTTTTCTCCTTGTAAATGTGAAGGTATTGATGAAGTATCTATTTTCAATTCCGGCTTCGTTCCATAATGAAAGAAAGCGGTTCTGTGCATTCTTTCCTGGTGGATGTCAAAATTATAAATAATTCCGTTTTCGATTTTTATGGTTTCAACAAAAACAGATTCTTTCATATAAAAGGCAGATATACTTTATTTAATACCTCTTGATATTCTTTTTCACAAATACTATTAACCGTAATTCCTCCTCCGCTTCTAAAATATAATTTATCGGAATCTTGCTCAATAAAACGAATTAAAACGGCTGAATCTAATTCTTTGCCGTCAAAATAACCGGCAATTCCGCAATAATAATTTCTTTCTACACCTTCTATATCATGCAATATTTCCAATGCCTTCTGCTTTGGCGTTCCCGTAATAGAACCTGCGGGTAAAAGAGAAAAGATAATGTCTCCCATATATTGCATATAATCCGCTGAAAGTTCACCAACAATCTCAGAGCTAACCTGTAATAAATGCTTTCTATTTGTTTTTAACCTGTCTATGTATCTAAACCGGGTTGTATGAACATTTTTGGAAACTACACTTAACTCTTCACTCAAAAGAGCTACGGTTGCCTTATGCTCGTCTATCTCTTTTTTATCTTCTAATATAATTTGTTCCGCATTCGGAATACTTGCATCTATTGTTCCTTTCATAGGATTTGCGGAAATTATTCCGTCGGCAATTTTAACAAATCTTTCCGGAGAAAAACATACAAATTTATTAGGAATGTAAATTTGATATAACGATTCGCTTAGAGCAAATATATCTTCAAGTGAGAGATTCGTTTCAATTTTTGTTCGTTCCGTTAAGTTTGCTAATGATATTTCTTTTTTTTTCAGACAATTGTGTAATTTATCGAATTTACGTTTATACGTTTCAAACGCTTCCGGAGTTATATTAAAAATATTTTCCTTTGTAGAAAAAGAAGGAAAAGGTTTATACTCTACTGTTGGGAATTTAAAAAAAACTTCAGTTTGATTTAACGAATCTTCAACAAGGTAACCTTCTGTTTGTTCATAATTTATCACAAAGAAGAAAGGTTGTGCATTGGCAGATAATTGATTTATTCTTTCTTTTAAATTAAAGATGCTGGTGTATAACATAAAATCAATTCTCCTTTATCACTGTTTCTGCAGCTTCAATAATGGCAACAAAATCATTGGCTTTTAACGAAGCGCCGCCAATAAGCCCGCCATCTACATTGGGTTGGGAGAAAAGTTCCAGTGCATTTTGCGGATTACAACTGCCTCCATATAAAATATAGGTAGAATAAGCGATTTCGGTGCCATATTTCTTTTCAATTAATTGACGGATAAAAGCGTGCATCTCTTCAGCTTGTTCGGGAGTAGCAGTTTCGCCTGTACCAATTGCCCATACCGGTTCGTAAGCAATGACAACGCTTTCAAAATCTTCATTCGACAAATGAAATAACGACTCTTTAATTTGTTTTTCCACCACTTCAAAATGTTGACTTGCTTTTCTTTCCTCAATTATTTCACCACAACACACCACTGGTACCAGCTGGTTTTCCAACAATAAATTCACTTTTTCAGCAACCGTTTGATTTGTTTCGTGGAAAAATTTGCGTCTTTCCGAATGTCCTACAATGCAAAATTCGACACTCAATTGCGCCAGCATTTCTGCGGATATTTCGCCGGTAACCGCGCCGTTTCTAAATTCGCTGCAATTTTGTGCACCCACTGTAAAATCAGCTTCTTCCGCCTGATCAGTAGCTAGTTCTAAGTAAACAAACGGGGGACAAAGCACGACACCGGTTTCCAATCTTAATCCGGCAATCTGTTCGCCAATTGCAATAATTAAATCGTCAGCTTCTTCAAACGACTTATTCATTTTCCAGTTTCCAATGACCATTTTTGGTTTCATACGCATTTTTTATTGATTATTAATGATTTGATTTTTTATTTTTTCCGGCATAAAAAATATATTCAATACACAAAATGATAAATGTGGTAAAAAGTGTGTTCACTGCCGAAATCCAAATAATACGCCACCACTCTACCCACCGGAATATTTCTAAGATAGTTACAGTGAGTTGTTGCACAAATACCAAAAGGAATGTATATACTAAAATCCAAGCGAAATCTTTTACTCCGGGAACCGGTTTTATTCCAGCTTCTAAAGGTTTAAATCCATTCAAAATGAGTATAATATAAGGACGGAAAAACGTCATTAAGGCACAGGCAAAAGCTTGTATTCCATAAGTTTTCAAAAAAAGGTCTACCATAAACCCCGTAATAAACGCAAGGATATACTGAACGGATTTTGGAATTTCTAAAGGAAGTAAAATGAGAAACAACAAATAAACAACAGGATTTAAAAAGCCAAACCATTGCACATAATTAAAAACAAATACTTGTAATAGTATCAGAATAAAAAAACGAGAAAGGTTGGCAGTGAAGTTATTCATTCTTAAATTTTAATTTTAAAGAATCTAATTCGGATTTATATAGATTTGAAATGAGATATACATTATGCAGATTCCCAAAATCAGTAGCTAAACGAATTTTTATCGTTAAAAATGTATTATTAGGGTTATCATATTTTTCGATAACGGTTCCTATCAATATATCCTTTGGAAAAACATCGGAATATCCACTGGTAACCACGGAGTCTCCCACTGTTACCATTAAATGTTGCGGAATATCAATCACTTGTGCAACGGAAGGGTCGGAACCCATCCACACTACTGTTCCTATTTGGTTAATGGGTACAATCCTTGCGCTTACCCGCGAATTAGGATTCAGCAAAGACATCACCGTACTAAAATTATCGGAAACATCGCTTACTACTCCCGCAACTCCATTAGGAGAAAGTACTGCCATATCAGGCACAATTCCATCTTTTTTTCCTTTGTCAATAATTATATAGTTATGAGTCTTATTGATGGTATTGAAGATAACATGCGCCGTAGAAATGTCATACATTCTGCGTTTATTTTTACCTGCTTCCGAAAAAACGGTACGAACCGAGTCATCCGAAAAAATAAACATGCTCTCTTTTTCTTTTAGTAATGTAATGTTTTGTTGTATTAAATATGCGTTTTCACTTGAATAGCGAAAATGTTTATAAAAGCGATTGGCAAATTTTTGAACAGGACCTGTAATTTTTTGTGCTGCCGTTGAGAGGACAAAATGCTGATAATGGTTGTGTTGATAGATTAAAAAAAGCGCAACAGCTTGTAGTATTAAAAAAACAAGCAGGTGAAAATAGCGCTTAATTAAGTCTCTAATACTATTCATTTTATAGTCATGTTAATCATAGTTAGTATTATGAAAATCATAATTCAGACAAAGTTGTCCATAATTTTTTCATTCCTACGGTCGCTTTTTCTTTTATAAAATTTACCGGTCGGGAAATAGGTTGAATATCTTTCGGGTCAATTACATAAACTTGGGCATCACGTCTTGCGGAATATAGTAATCCTGCAGCAGGATATACATTTAACGAAGTGCCAATGATAACAATTATATCGGCTTGCGTCACTATTTCAGCTGCTTGGTGAATTAAAGGCACATCTTCTCCGAACCATACAATAAACGGGCGTAATAACTGTCCGTCCGGAGCCAAATCGCCAAATGCAATAACATCATATCCAATATCTTTTACATGTTTTTTGCCATCATCGCTGCACACTTTGGTAAGTTCTCCGTGCAAATGAATAATGTGAGTAGAGCCGCCACGCTCATGCAAATCATCCACATTTTGTGTGATCACGGTTACATCGTAATATTTCTCTAATTCGGCAATAATTTCGTGAGCCTCGTTCGGCGTCACGTTTGCTAGTTGCATTCTTCGTTGATTGTAAAAATCTATGACCAGTTCCGGATTTTGGTACCAACCTTCAATACTGGCTACTTCCATCACGTTGTGGTTTTCCCAGAGTCCGTCGCTATCTCTAAATGTGCTGATGCCGCTTTCGGCGCTTACACCCGCACCCGAAAGCACTACTAGTTTCTTTTTCATTTTTACAACTGTTGTTACAAATAATTCTGCAAATGTAGGATATTTTTAATATAAACGATGAGGGGAAGTAAGAAAAGAGTACAATAAAGGGTACAGCTAAAAAAGGATGCACTCTTTATTAACAATTTAAAGACTAAGGTTGTTATTGTTTCACTACTTTTTTAAAATTTAATAATTTATACTTCTTGCGAAAAAACTGTATTTTTGCCCTTTCATTAAGAAAACATGGTTACACGAAGATATTTACGAATAAAAGTACTACAAGCACTTTACGCAGTGGAGAAAAACCCGAAAGAAGAGTTACGCGTAAGTGAGAAGAAGCTGGATCAAACCATCCAAAATTGTCAGGTTTTGTCCGTTTATTTTCTTACGCTGTTGCCGGAAATTGTGCGCTATCGCACTTTGCGTTTGGAAGAGTTGAAAGAAAAAAATAATCCCACGGAAGAAGATCTAAATCCAAATACAAAATTTATTGATAACGAGGTTATTAAACAGATTGAAGAAAATAAAAAAATTCAACAATTTTGTGTAAACTATCGTGTAGATTGGAGCAGGAGGTACGATTTTATTGCACAAATGTATCATGAAATCGCAAGTTCCGATTTTTTTCGCACTTACTTTACTTCATCCGAACGAAGTTATAAAGAAGATAAAGATTTTGTACTTGATGTTTTATCGAAAATATTCGCAGAAAGTGAACTTTTACATTGGTTCTTGGAAGAAAAAAATGTGCATTGGTTCGATGATTATAATGATGCACTTTTAACGGCATATAAAAATATTGAACGATATAAAGAAAATCAATCCAATGAAGTAGCGCTTATTCCATTATTTAAAGATGAAGAAGAAATTACATTTTACAAAGATCTGTTTCGTAAAACATTGCTATATAACACTGAATATCAAAAACGTATTGATGAAAAACTGCAACGTTGGGAATCGGAACGGGTAATGGAAGTTGACACTATTTTAATGAAAATGGCAATGTGCGAACTGACGCAATTTCCCACCATTCCCGTTAAAGTTACCATAAATGAGTACATTGAATTGGCAAAATTATACAGTTCCCGAAAAAGTGGCGTTTTTATTAATGGCGTTTTAGATAACATTGTAACGGATTTTAAAAACGAAGGACTGCTGAATAAGATGGGGCGGGGACTAATTAATTAAGAATTAAAAATTTAAGAATTAAAAATATGAAACCAAAGATCATTCATTCCTTATACCTCATACCATTTTCTGTTTTCTGTTTTCTGCTTTCTGCTTTTTTTCTTTCAGGCTGCGGAAACAGCAACAGTGGTTTTTCGGTTTCCGATATTAAAAACCCTGCTACCGCGGATGGTGTGAATAAACAACAAATGGCAAACATGCCGGAAATTCAATTTGAAACTCTTATGTATAGCTTTGGGAAAGTAATTCAAGGAGAGCAATTAAGTTATGTTTTTCATTTTAAAAATATTGGAAAGTCGAGCTTACTTATTTCCAGTATAGAAGCTTCGTGCGGATGTACTACATCCATACCTCCGAAGGCACCAATTAAACCCGGAGAGAAAGGAAGCATTACGATTACTTTCGACTCAAGATACAAAATCGGCGAAGTGATCAGCTATTTAGTAGTTACTGCAAATACCTATCCGGCACAAACAGTGCTTACGGTAAAGGCAAATGTAGTGAGCCCCTGAGAAAAATTTATAAACCTATAATCAAAACATTATGAACTTTCTACAATTTTTATTATTCGCTCCGGCAAACAACGGAGAAGGCAGTGGTGGTGGCATGAGCATGCTACTCATGTTGGGCGCTATTATTTTGGTATTCTATTTCTTTATGATTCGTCCGCAACAAAAGAAACAGAAACAAATACAAAGCTTCCGCGAAGCATTGAAGCGTGGTGATAAAATTATCACTATCGGTGGTATTCACGGCAAAATTATTGATGTGCAAGAAACAACTTTCATTATTGAAGTGGGAGACGGCACAAAACTTACCATAGAAAAAGCAGCCGTAGCAGTGGATCCGAATGCTCCCGCAAAAAAAGATTAAAATTGCCCTCACCGGCGGAATCGGAACAGGGAAAACCTATATCTCGAAACAGTTTTTAGATATGGGTATTCCCGTTTTTTATGCCGATGAGGAAGCAAAAAAACTATATTTTTCCGAAGAAGTAATTGCTTTTTTTAAGGAGCAATATGATGACTCTTTCTTTACAAACAATCAGTTAGACTTTTCTAAATTAGCCACTTTCGTCTTTTTAGATATTGAAAACCGAAAACAGATTGAAAGTTTTATTCATCCTTTGGTAATGCAAAGGTTTGAAGAGTGGGCTGCCCAACAAGTTTCAAGCATCGTAATGATGGAAAGCGCCCTAATTTTTGAAGTCGGGCTCGAAAATTTTTTCGATAAAATCATGGTGGTGGATGCACCGTTAGACGTTAGAGTTGAACGAATTAAAAATAGAAACGAACAATTATCGGAAGCCGAAATACTACAACGTATAAATTCGCAATTATCTCAAGAAGAAAAATGCATCCGCGCCGATTTGATAATTTGGAACGGGTAAAATTATTTTTTGAAATATCTATTGTAAAGACCCTCAAATATTTGTCCATGACGTGCTTCATCTTTACACATTTCGTGTATAGAATCATGAATAGCATCATAGTCTAATTTTTTGCTTAATGTAGCAATTCTTTTTTTGTCGGCGCAAGCAGCTTGCTCGGCGAGCATACGTTTTTCCAAGTTGGTTTTGGTATCCCAAACCATTTCGCCTAACATTTCTGCCAAACGCGCGCAATGCTCAGCTTCTTCGTAAGCAATTCTTTTGTAGGCTTCGGCAATTTCGGGATAGCCTTCCCTGTCTGCTTGGCGGCTCATTGCCAAATACATACCTACTTCTATAGCTTCGCCGTTAAAATGTGCGCGAAGTCCTTGTACTACTTCTTCGTTTAAATTTTGGGCAACGCCAAGACGGTGCTCGTCAGCCCATTCCAATTTTCCGGTTTCTTCCACCAATTTAAATTTTTCGCGCGGCGCTTTACATTGCGGGCAAAATTCGGGGGCTTGTTCTCCTTCGTAAACATAGCCACATACGGTACAAATCCATTTTTTCATAGCTTCTTAATTTAATTATGAATAATTTATAATTTTTTCCACTGCCAACTCTCTACCATGTACAGTGCATCTCTTTTCAAATAGTTAATAATGGGCGCTAATGAATCATTATTTGGTGCAAAATCAAAATAGAGTGTGCCTTTTACAAAATAATGTGTGCTGTCGGTGAGCCAAAACTTGAACGGGGTTGCCACTTTTTCACCTTCCAATTCATATAATCTGCCAAAAACCCGCGCACGAGGGTCATTTACAGTAGAAAACTGAATATCGTCCGTCATCATCCGTTCTACATGAAACATTACTTGTTCCTCTTCACTCCACATCAAACGGTGTAGATTATTTTTAACGGGATGATAGGTCATTTTAAACATTGCCGAGAGTGAAGGATATTCAATATCAATCCAGTAAACATTATTTTTCTTTTTCTGAAAACTTAATATGGCATGTTTTGAATAATCGAAAGAAAAAGGCAAAACGCTGTCCCAGCGCTGATAAGCTACTTCGGGTGTTGTTAAACGAAAATAACCTTTCGGTTTCGGAACAGGAATTTCCGGTTTTTGTACACAGGAAGTTAGAATACACAGGAGCACGAAAATGATGAGATGATGAGATGATAACCAATCCCCTTCAAATCTTGGGGGGGGGGCTGAAGGGCGGGGTGGTTTATTTTGAAGAGTAGTATAGAATATCATTATATATAAATCTTTGTGGCGAAAGTATATGATTTTTTTGTATAATATTACTTTAACTTGCTTTTTACCCAATCACAAATGCTCGAAATACCACATTCTGCGCATTTTGGAGCGCGCGCCAAGCAAACATAACGCCCGTGTAGAATAAGCCAATGATGCGCGCACGACAGTAGGCGCTCCGGAATATGTTGTACCAATTGTTTCTCTACTTCTAACGGTGTTTTTGCATTTTTCACAATTCCAAGCCGGTTAGCTACGCGAAACACATGGGTATCTACGGCCATAGCTGGCTTGTCGAAAATAACCGATAAAATAACATTTGCCGTTTTTCTTCCCACTCCGGGCAGCGATGTTAGCGCCTCTAAACTATCCGGAACTCTACCATTGAAATCAGAAACCAATTTTTGCGCCAATCCAACTAAGTGCTTTGTTTTATTATTAGGATATGAAGCAGATTTTATTAGCTCGTAAACTTCTTCATATGAAGCTTTTTCTAACTCAAAAGGTGTAGGAAATTGTGCAAATAGCGCCGGCGTAATCATATTTACACGCTTGTCGGTGCACTGCGCAGAAAGCACCACTGCCAATACCAACTCATATGCGTTTGAAAAATGTAACTCCGATGCCGCATTGGGATTATTTTTTTGGAAATAATCTATAAGAAATTTGTATTTTTCGTTTAAAGTCATTGGTTTTAAAATATTTAATTAATGATCTGCACTGGTCTGCTTAATCTGCGTCATCTGCGTACTAAGATACTTTCGTGGCAAAGTAAACTATTTTTTGGCAACATATAAATATTTCTAGTACTTTTGTCAAAAATTTCTAACAATGGAAAACACCATACATAAAGCCGGTTTCGTTAATATTATCGGCAATCCCAATGTAGGAAAAAGCACGTTGATGAACCGCTTAGTAGGTGAACGTTTGTCTATTATTACTGCAAAAGCCCAAACTACCCGGCATCGTATTAAAGGAATTGTTAATGGAGAGGATTATCAAATTGTATATTCCGATTTGCCCGGAATTTTAACACCGGCATACAAAATGCAAGAACTGATGATGCGTTTTGTGAATGAATCGCTCAAAGATGCCGATGTGATTTTATATATGATAGAATGTGGAGAAACTAATTATAATCAAGAAATTATTGAAAAGTTGCAACATATTTCTATTCCCATTTTATTGGTGATTAATAAATCGGACAAAGCCACAGAAGAGGTTATCGCGGAAACAAAAAAACATTGGCAAAGTTTACTGCCTCATGCTGAAACGATAGAAATATCGGCGCTTACGGGGCATCATGTGAACTTATTATTAGAGAAAATTATCACGCTGCTTCCGGAGTCGCCGCCTTTTTTTCCAAAAGATGAACTTACCGATCGGCCTATGCGGTTTTTTATTGCGGAAATTATTCGTGAAAAAATATTGTTGTTGTACAAAAAAGAGATCCCATATAGCGTAGAAGTTGTGATTGAAAGTTTTAAGGAAGAAGAAGATATAGTGCGCATCGGCGCGATGCTCTATTGCGAACGCGATAGTCAAAAAGGAATTATTATTGGAAATAAAGGCGCCGCTATTAAGCAGTTAGGTATTGAATCTCGAAAAGCGGTTGAGGCATTTTTAGATAAGCATGTTTTTTTGGATATTTCGGTAAAAGTGCTCAAAGATTGGCGTAACCAAGAATTGTTAATGAAACGGTTTGGGTACTATCAGGATTAATTGTAGAGACGGGGCATGCCTTGTCTCTACCAGAGCCTTCCTAACCAGGAAGGCATAAATTGCTGTTAACGTACTCTTTAAATGAATTTTGCTTTTTCACCTACAATTATTTTTCTTACTATACAAAAACGTATTTTTCATCTGATTGCAGTTTTTGTTATTTTTTAAAGCTTATATTAATAAATTTTCTTTCTTTGCAAAATGAATTATAGTATTTATTAAATAGAATCATTTTATGAAAAAAATCGTTATTCTTCTATTTGCTGTATGTGCACTATTAGCTTTCTCTTGCAATAAATATTGCAATTGTAAACATTACATCGACGGCGAACTTGACAAAACTTATACAGGCGGTCGATTTGTAAAAGAATCCAGTCTTGCATGTGAAGACTACAGTACAGAGCCAAAAGAATTGGATGGAAAAACTTATGAAACGAGATGCAGATAACCTGCATTTTCCGCATTTAAAAGTTCAATTTTCTTTTCTGTTCCCCAATAAAAACCACCAATTTTCCCATTTTGTGCTATCACGCGATGGCAGGGGATGATATATAATATTGGATTTTTCCCTACAGCCGTTCCTACTGCGCGTTGACCCTTTGAGCTACCAACGGATTTCGCTATCTTGCTATATGTAGATAATGAACCTGTAGGAATTTGCAATAATGCTTCCCAAACTTTAAGTTGAAACTCTGTTCCTTTTAAATACAATAAAAGTTGTTCTTCTTTTTCCCAATTTCCGGCAAACAGCTTTTCCACATGTTCGTGTTGCTTATTTTTTTGAAGTTGAAATGTACTTTTGGGAAATCTATCGCGCAATTCTTGCAGTGCGTCTTCCGGTGGGATAGCATAGCCAACATAACAAACTCCTTCCGGCATAGAAGCTACAATCATTTCTCCAAATGGAGAAGTAAAAAAACTGTAAGAAATAATGCTTTCTTTTTTCCAATCTGTTTTAGAAACAGGTATTATTTTTGCAAATACCTTATTGGGAATGCCTGCGTTTTGAAGCTCCTTTTTCTTTGACATAAAGTAATTTGATCTTAAGTTAATAAATCGGATAAGCAAAATAACAAAAAAAAATCAGATACGGTTTAAAAATTAATTTTTTACTTAGAAATACATTTTTTCATCTATATTAAAAAAAATGTATTTTCGCACGTTGCATAAAATGTATATTTGATGGTAATTATAGCTTTTAATGGCTTAGCAAAAATACATCAAATAAAATGACTCAAAATCAATAATATAAAATCAAATACAATAACAAAAATTATTAACTAAATTTATTAATTATGAAAAAATTGTTTATTTTATTGTTTACACTTTTATTGAGTGTAACGATGTTTGCGCAACTCAGGGTTCTACCTCCTCAAGGAGAGAATGAGTTTTTGTTCGAAGAACCCGCATCAGTACAATTGCCGCGATTGGATGTAGATGAGACATCTCTTTTTTCTCTTAATGATGGGAAAATGCTTTCGCGACAGATATTGCAATCCAATGATATCTCTTCGCTTGCAACACCTCCTCTTAGAGCTCTAGGAGCACCGATTCTCACAACAAACTTTGCAGGAACTACAGGCATTGCCCTTCCTGCAGGATGGACAAGAGATCCCAATCCAGCAGGAACCGCTTTAGTTTTAAATGCTTGGTGTACATCAGCCAATTTAGGCATCACCGGTCTTGCTCCTCATTCCGGAACCCGAATGGTAGGAGTACGTACATTCGGCTCTACAAACGTCAATGCATGGATGTTTACTCCTGCAATGGCGCTTACAGCAGGAACTCCATACACTTTGTCTTTTTGGGCAATGATATACGGTGATGAGGACTATGATGAGTATGATTATTTAAAAGTGCAAATTAGCCAAACAGCATCTGCAGCCGGTATGTTTGGCGCTGATATAGTTTATATCAATACTGACCAACGTATCCAGGATTGGACATTAATTACCGCTATATTTATTGTTGATGAAACCGCGTCTTGGCATCTTGGGTTCCATGCATTTACTCCTCCGGGAGAAGGATGGTTTATTGCTATTGACCAAATTTCTGTTTCTCCAACTAATTACAATGATTTGGCAGTAAGTGGAGTTTATCCATACACGCAAGTTCCTACATCTCAGCAATTAATATCGCCAATTGCAGCGCAAGTTAAAAATGTTGGAGCTTTACCACAAACTAATGTAACATTTTCTGTTGATTTTAACGAAACTCTTCTTGGAACAGCTTCTGTGCCTACTATGGCTCCCAACACCGTTGAAAACTTCAGTGTTAACATACCAAATGTAGCTGTTCCGTTGGGAACAAACACACTAACTTACACGGTATCACAAACAGAAATTGATGATGACCCAAGTGATAATACGGTAATATCTACTATTGTGGGAACAACTAATACCTATGCTGCGGATGGCGTAGTAACTCCATCCGCAGGTGTAGGGTCTACTGGCGGAACGATTTCTATAGGACATATATATGAAATCACCACAGCAACTACTTTAACGCAAGCTAGAATTGGATTTAACGGTACAGGTACACAACAATTCAGCGTATCCTTATATCGTATGACAGGTGATATGCAGCTTGAGAGCACGCCCATGTTCACGCAAACGGCAAGCAGAGTAGCCAATGGTTTTGCCACAGTAAATGTACCACCAACTTTATTACTTCCCGGTAGGTACTTTTTATGTGCAAATCAGCTTACGACAACTAATTTTGGTCTTGCTTACGACAGTGACCCAAATAGAGTGTGTTACAGTATTTCGGCTGGTAATAGATTGTTTACTCAAACGAACTTTGGCGCTGTTGCGGTTCGTATGATTATTGACGATGCGCATCCTTTAACACAAAATGATTTGATTCTTTCAATAAGCTATCCTTTTATTCAAGTGCCTGCTTCTCAAACGCTACCTCCTGCAAAAGTGAGAAATTGGGGAACAGCTCCGCAAACCAGTGTAATTCTAACTGCTGAGCGAAATGGAGCCGTTGCTGGAACATCTAATACTATTCCTACGGTTGCTTCAGGTCAGCTTATTGATTTAGACTTCAATCCGCCCATTCATGTTATTGAAGGTGAAAACGCGGTAACTTATACAGTAACGCAAAACGAAACCGATGAAAATCCGGCTAACAATACAGCTTCGTTTGCTTTTACCGGAACACGCAATTTATTTGCGGCAGATGCTTCTACGACTGTAAGTACCGGAATTGGTAATAACGCTCCTATTTCTATGGGAAATATTTTCGAAATTACTGCGGCAACCACTCTCTCTCAGGTTATGGTAGGGTTTACTACAGGCAATACTCAAAATTATACCATATCTCTGTATAATATGAGCGGAAATTTAACCATTGCGACTCCGGCAATATTTACTACTACACCAGTAGCCAGAGTAAATGGTTTCTCTACGGTTAATGTTCCGGAAACCCCATTAGCTCCGGGGCGCTACTTCTTGTGCGTAAATCAAACCTCAAATACAAATATCGCACTTCAACACGATGCCAATACAACAAGAAGCATGTACACCATAAGTTCTAATAATACTCTATTCCGTCAATCTTCTTTTGGCGCTGCTGCAATTCGTATGATTATGCAGGTTGACAATTGTATGGCTCCGTATGACTTAGTTGTAGATCCTTGGTCTAATTTAGCTATTTTTTCGTGGAATGGAAATGCACCTATGTATAAACTAACGCTTACCATGGGAGATAACAATTTTATATTTAACACCGTGGATAAGACCATAACTATTACCGGAATGCCCGAAGCAACCGCCTTCACATGGAGTGTTACGGCACTATGTGATGCTACTCATGAAACAACTACTACGGGAATTCCATTTTCTACTCAAGATTGCTCAATAGCTATTCCCCTTCCTATTACAGAAAATTTCTTAGCATGGCTTCCCACTTGCTGGACTAATGTAGCAACAGCAGCAGGAACAGGATCAGGTACTGCCGGAGGACTTTTTGATTTTGTTACTTCCGGAACATCCCCTACCGTAACTCCTCAAAGTGGTACACACATGGTACGCTACAATTCCTTTAATTTCAGAAATGGTGCAAGAGCAAATTTGGTAACACCGCTTATTAGCGATATTAAAGCAGGAACCATTTTTAAATTTTGGATGTATCGTGACAATGGCTCAGCAACATCTGCAGATTTAATTAACATTTATGCGAGCAATACTACTGCCATTTCAGGTACGCCACTACTTACAGTTAATAGGCGTATTGCACAACCTCCTGTTGTTACAGCGAACGGTTGGTATGAGTATTGGGTTGAAGCTCCGGCGGGAGATTTTCAACATTTTATTATAGAGGCAGTTAGCGGATATGGCAATAACATGTTCCTTGACAACATTAATATTTATGATCCCCATATCATTACATTAACAACCGGTAACTCCGGTGGAACTGCCGGAGCCGGCGGAACCATTAATACAGTGGGTGTTTCTCCCGGTGTACGCAATGGAATGTATCCTGCCATACCCAACAGTAATAAAACTTTCACTTTTACAGCAGATGCAGGTTATTTGATAGATTCCGTATTTATTGACGGTGTTTATAATGAAACCGCTACTACTGCAGCAAGTTATACTTTTGAAGATATTATCGCAGCTCATTCAATTCATGTTAAATTCATTAAAACCTGGACTATTGCAGTTACTAACTTAACGCCTACTATGGGATCTGTAATTCCGTCAGGTACAATAACATATGTGCACTATGAGACACCGACTTATACTTTTACGCCTAATGTAGGATATCATATAACAGAAGTTGTAATAAATACAGAAGTTGTATTTACAGGTGATGCTGACTTTTCCGAAACATTCACATATACTTTTACAGAAGGATTAACGGAAAATGTTATTATAACCGTAGAGTTTGATGGAAACAATACTTATACCTTAACACTTGACGCATCTCCCGGCACAGTTACGCCCGCTGAAATTGAAGTTACAGCTGACGCCCCAATAGGTACATTGCCAACTCCAATCCGTACGGGCTATGAACTTGATAAATGGCTCATTGATGAAACGGAAATTACCGACACTACCGTTTGGAATTATACTTCTGATCAAACTGCTACGGCAATATGGATGCCCAGCACCTATACTTTGTTTTTTGATCCGAATGGAGGTACGGTTACTCCCGCTTCGATGCAGGTTACTTTTGATGCTGCTATTGGAACCCTTCCTACTCCCGAACAGGCAGGTTGTATTTTTATAGGCTGGTTTATCGGAGACAGGGAAATTACAAGTGCTACCATTTGGGACTATGCTTCAGATACAACAGCTGTGGCTGCTTGGAGATACCCGGTAACAGTTACCGTTACAAATCCTGCATTAGGAACAGTTGCCCCTGCAGGAAACGTTAACTATTACTTGCTAGGCGAGACGGTTACCTATACTTTCACCCCCAATACGGGCGCTCATGTTGCAAACCTGATTGTAGACGGTGTTACTGTTTTTACGGGTAACCCCGAAGTTACACAAGCTACTACTTATACATTCACAGATAT
>Ga0209737_10000025_pt1 | contig 127641 bp, 97 predicted proteins | sample TergutCu122P3_FD_187284 | JGI IMG/M metagenome (GOLD analysis project Ga0209737, IMG submission 187284) | Cubitermes ugandensis P3 segment gut microbial communities from Kakamega Forest, Kenya - Cu122 P3 (SPAdes) (version 2) | ecosystem: Host-associated > Arthropoda: Insects > Digestive system...
TCGCAGCATAGACTTTGATGTCCGGTTCAGGATAAAGTTTACCTCTGTCAGTCGGTTAAATCTTTCCTTTTATACAACAAAAGTAAATATTCAACCTCGGATATTTCCTACCGCAAACTTAAGGTTCAGGATGACACCATGCATGATGAGAAAGAGGGGAGTAGAGGTGGCGGCAAAGCCACCGCCTCTACTCCCCTCCACCGCACGATGGAAACGCCGGTCATCCCGACCATAGGGAGGGATCTGTTCGTTATTTCTGTCTGTTTGATTATTAATAATTGGGCACTCGGAATGACTTTCACATGATGAGGATACGGGAGAGCGATAGGGACGGTTTTGTTGTCCCTATCGCTCTCTCCTGTTCTTAGAAAAGTCTCTTTTCCTTTTTACCCAATAAAAAAAAGGATTGCCCCACTTTTGAGACAATCCCTTTTACTTCTTACCGAAATATTATTCAGCACTTGCCGCTGCCGGAGCCTCTTCCGCTACCGAAGCTTCCATTTTAGCCACAATGGCATCTGCTTTTTTCTTTGCTACTGCTTCCGCTTTTGCTTTGTTTACTGCTTTTTCCGCTTCTGCACGCGCTTTGTCAGCTGCTTGTTTAGATGAACTTAATTTGGATTTGGCTGTGTTTTCATTTTTCTCTTTCTCGGTTACCCAAGCGTTGAATTTTTGCTCTGCCACTTCGGCTGTGAAAGCGCCTTTTTTAACGCCACCCAATAAGTGTTTTTTCATATAAACACCTTTGTCGCTCAATAAGTTTCTTGTTGTGTCGGTCGGTTGTGCACCGGTTTGAACCCAATACAGTGCTCTTTCGAAGTTTAAATCTACTGTAGCAGGATTTGTGTTAGGGTTGTAAGAACCGATTCTTTCAACAAACTTACCATCGCGTGGCGCTCTGCTATCTGCTACGACGATGTGGTAATACGCGTACCCCTTGCGGCCGTGTCTTTGCAATCTAATTTTAGTTGCCATTTTTAAATCATTTAATTTATTAAACTTCCTTTTAATTTTGGAAGTGCAAAGGTACGTATATTTTTTTATATTCAAATAATATTTTTCAAAAATCCTTACTCATAATACAGAAACGAATACTCCACCACCGAAGCCGTATAGAAAAAACCAAGCGCCCTGCCTGCCGGTTTGATGTTACTTCGTACATTGGAAGGAGTTCCCATAAACGGATTGCTGCCGCTGCTGCTTCTTATGTCTTGGATAAATTGGCGGTATTCGCTGTCGATGCTGTACATATAGATCGTGATTTTGTCGAACGGTTGAATGTTTTCGCCCGGCTTTTTTGCGTTAATCGTGTATGTGCCGACCGGGAAATTGTCTTCGCCGAAAAGAATTTTCATTTCCGGACCATTGAAATAGAAACCGTTAAAATTTCCTAACTGTCTAATGGACGACTCTGTCAGTGTGTCGGTAATCAGTACGTCGTTTATCGCTATTTTTGTCAGATAAATCATATCATGGTCATTAACAGTCTGAAAGAAAGGGCAAACTCGATAGCGATCTTCTACAAACTTACCATTAAACGAGTAGGGGATAATGAATGCAGAGTCAATTTGTTCCGGTATAGGTCTAATGGTACTTTCTGCTGAAAATTGTTTTGTCGAACCGTTTTTATCCTGCAAAGAGACGGATAGTTGGTAGGTTAGTCCGACTTCCCCCGCTACTTCTTCAACGGTTTCATACACGCCGGGGTGTTCGGGATTTTCGGCAAATTCGATGGTGATAGTCCCGTCAAAAATGGAGACCGTGGCGTTGGAAACCATTTCGGGCGCTCCCGAAGCGTAAAAATCGGTGCTGCGGCTGATTTTGATTGTGTGCTTTTTCTTTTCGGTCGTGATCGAACCGTAGATGCCGATCATCTGTTCGCCCGATTCCAAGTCAATCATAATTTCCTCTTTACAAGAAAATAAACCGATTAAAAGAATGAAATATAATGTTATTTTTTGCATAAGTATTTAATTTAAAAGTCTCTCCTCCAACCCCTCTCCACAAGAGAGGAGAGTAGAGCGTACTGCATTGTTTGTTTAATTTGTCAAAACGACCATCTTGTTTCCTTTTCCCCCCTCTCTGCAATGTCATTAAGTTAAGGATAAATTATATTAATCTTCGCGTCTTTGTGTCCTTTGCGCCTTTGCGTTAATACAAAAGAGCGCAAGTGCATAAACTTTAACGCGAAGTACGCAAAGACGCAAAGTTTTTTTTCTTAACTTAATGACATTGCCCCTCCTTGAGGAGAGGGGAGAGGTCTTTAAAATTTAAAGTTATAAGAAACCGAAGGTACAAACGAGAAAAGGGATATTTGTTCCGTTTTTATCGTGTTGTTTTCATCCGGCGTAAAGATTATAGCCCACGTATTGTGCCTTCCGTACAGATTGTAAACCGAGAAATTCCACTCACCGTCCCACTTTTTCCACCCTCGTTTGGCGGTTTTGAAAGTGGCTGCAACGTCTAACCGGTGGTAATTCGGATAGCGGCTCATATTCCTTTCGCCGCTGTAAATGGCAAACGGCACATTTTCGACCGTATATTTTCCGTAAGGGTAGGTTACCGGCTGACCGGTGTTGTAAATCCAATTTGCCGAAACGTTTAACCGCTTGGAAAAATCGTAACTCAGCACCGCAACGAAGTTGTGCGGACGGTCAAAAGCCGAACGGTACTCTTTCCCGAAGTTGATTTCTTCAATTGTTTTGAACGTGCGCGAATAGGTGTAAGAGAGCCAACCGGTCAGTTTTCCCGTATTTTTCCGTAGTAAAAACTCTGCTCCGTATGAACGCCCTTTTCCGACACGAATTTCGCCGTCCAAGTGTTCATTTCCGTAAATAGCGGCGTAATCCTTGAAATCAATCGCGTTCATCATATTTTTGTAATAAACTTCAACGGAGGATTCAAGCAAGTTGTCGAAAAAATTACGGAAATACCCGACTGCCACTTGGTCGCATTTTTGCGGTTTTATGTTCGGGTTGCTTGGATACCAGATGTCGAAAGGCAGTCCGCCGGTTGAGTTGGATGCTAATTGCGCATACTGCACCGTGCGCGAGTAAGAGGCTTTTACCGACGAAACTTTATCCAATTGGTACAATGCGCCCAAGCGAGGTTCGAGGTTTATTTCCGTGTTGAAAATTTCTCCTTTGGCAAATTGCGTAGAATCTACGACGTTAAAATTTTCATCAAAATGATACAACAATTCTTTTCCTATATTTTGAAACATCGAAAGCCGGAGACCGTATTTCAATGAAAGTTTGCGTGTAACCGATTGTTCGTGAGATAGGTAAGTGCCGTATTCCAACGCTTTCCGGTTTTCCAGCGATTGGTTTTCTATCAAAACCGGTATATTTTCGTCAGAATTTTTATTTTTCAACTCCCCTTGATTAAACCGGTGGTGTATGCCCGAAATACCGAATTTGGTGGTGTTTTTGCTGTCCCACAAGTAAGCAAGGTCGTATTTCAACGTCCAATCTTTCATTCCTGCGCCGAGTGTCATTTGGTATGGTTTCATCTCCATATCTACCGCGTAGTTGTATTGCGAACCAAGCAGGCTGAGGTTGGAAAAAAAATTTTCGGAAAAAACGTGGCTCCAACGGGCGGTTACGCTTGAATTGCCGAATCCGAATCCCATCAGATTACTCATTCCAAAGTTATCTCTTCCGTGGTAGCCGGAGAGGTAAATGCGGTTTTTATCGTTAATTTTATGTGTTATTTTGGCGTTAAGGTCATAGAAATAAAGGTAAGTATCTTTCAAATCTTCGTTTCCGGAGAATGGAATAAAAAGGTCTGCGTATGTTCTTCTTCCGGCAACCATTACCGAAGTTTGGTGGTCAAACAATGGCGCTTCCAACATCAGCCGGCTCGAAATCAACCCAATACCTCCCGAACCCGAAAGTTTTTGTGGAATTTCGTTTTTCATATCCACGTGCAAGACCGACGACAATCGCCCGCCATATACTGCCGGAATATCACCTTTCAGCAATGTGGCTTCGCTCACGGCATCGTTGTTGAATACGGAGAAAAATCCCATCATGTGCGAGGCGTTGTATATGGTTGCATCGTCCAGCAAAATCAGGTTTTGGTCAACGCCGCCGCCCCGTACGCTGAAACCGGATGAACCTTCGGCTGCCGCCTGTACGCCCGGCAACAATTGTATCGCTTTAATCACATCGACCTCGCCCATCAATGCCGGAATTTTTTTAATGGTAACCATTTGAAGTTTTTGGCTGCTCATCAGCATTTCCGAAATGTTTGCATCTTGTCGCCGTCCGGTTACGACCACTTCTTCCAATTCTTGATTTTCAGCGTTGAGTTTTATATTTAGCGATTGCGAATTTTTTCCGGTAATCGTTATTTTTTTTTCGGCCGTAGCATATCCCACGTATGAAAATTGAACAACAAATTCGCCCGCGGGCAAATTGATCGAATATTTTCCCTTTTCATCAGTGGCAACTCCTTTTTTCAACTCTTTCACATAAACGGCAACGCCGACCAGTGTTTCGCTGGTCTCCGCATCTCGCACTGTGCCGCTTAAAACGGATTGGCTATACCCGTTCAAGAGAAAAAGAGTGGATAATAGTAGCAATAAGGCTGATTTTTTGTGCATTCAGTTTTGTATGATTGGTTATTTTCCGTGAAGGATTTTCATAATAATACGAAGGTAGCTATTTCATTTTGATTCTGATAGTTTAGGAGTGAAATATTAACAATTTTGAGCATAAGAATCAATCTATGCTCAAAATTGTTAAATCACTTTGCGTTTTAAATGGGTTAATCAATTACGATAATCTTCCTCGCCTGTCTGTATCTATTATTTACATCCGATAGTTGAACAAATCTTCAAGGTCGTTCATAATGCCAACATAATTCGCATAATTTGTTGGAATTTATTGTGGAAATTGCAGGGGCAATGCTATTCATTAAATGAACAAATAATAGAATATTATTGTTACACTAAAGATTGTGAGATTGATTAAATAATAAATTCCACAAATTTTTATTTTATAAACAACATAAACTTTGCAATTATGAAAAAGGTAATTTTAGGCGTCACACTTGGCGCAGCAGTAGGAGTAACGTTGGGCTATTTGGCGAAAAAGGCTTACGAAAAGGGGTATTTTGACAGTATGTCTGACAGCGTACACGAATTTGCGTTTAAAACGAAGAAGAAAATCAAAAACGCAGTCGATTCCTGTCAAAACGAAATGGAATACCTCAAAGACCATGCTGAGTACGAAATGAGCAAGCGCAAAAGAAAGCGTGCGGAAATAGCAGGCGAGTAAAAAAAGGACGAAAAAGAAAAAGGGCGAAATTTGTTAATCTTTCGCCCTTTTTCTTTTTCGTCCTTTTTTACAACATAAACTTCAAAACCACTCCCGAATATTTTTCAATACTAATGAAAAATTGCTCTTTCGGAGTTAATCTTTTTTCGTGTTTTTTGCCGCTTAACAAATCGACACAAGTGTATTCTTTATTTTCTGCGTAAGGAATATTCAAATAATCGAATGCGTGTTGCGGAATATTGATACCGAGCGTAACATCCACCTCATCAAAATTAGCAACGACCAATAGCAGTTCATTTTCTAATTTCCGAAGGAAAACATATTGTTTATTCGTATTGAATCCCGGATTGTTGAAGTTGACATACATCAAGTCGAAGAAATTCCCTTGAGCGATTGCCTTTTCTTCGCGACAAACATTCAACAGCTTGGTATAGAAAGCATAGATGCTTTTTTCGTCTTTTGTCAATTTTTTACCGTCAAACGTTCCGTTGTTCATCCACCGTTGAACGGAGTTGACAGCCCAATAGTCGAATATGGTTGTTTTTCCGTCCGGACCGCTAAATCCTTCGCTTTCCATTGCCGGTTCGCCAAATTCTTGTCCGGAATAGACCATTACCGGACCGGCGCTCATCGTGGCGGAAATAATCATTCCGGGAATCCCCTTCCGGGCATCATCGGCAAAAAAGACCGATGCAATGCGTTGTTCATCGTGGTTTTCGAGGAAATTCAACATTTTATTCTCAATTCCGTTGAGGCTTTGCCAACTTGAAGATATATTTGCAGCCGGCAGGTTGTGGCATATCACGGAACGAAGCGTTTCATACAAGCCCACTTTGTCATACAAGTAATCAAATTTTCCGTTGACGATGAAGTTGTTGTACTGATTCTTGTCGTATGTTTCGGCAATGAACAAGATTTCCGGATTTACCTCCTTGATTTGCGGAATGACCCAAGCCCAAAATTCCACCGGAACCATTTCCGCCATATCGCAACGGAAACCGTCTACTTTCTTTTTTGCCCAAAAAACGAGAATGTCTCTCATCTTATTCCAAGTGTCGGGAGTAGGAGAGAAGTCCTGATGCCGGTAATTACGGTAATCCACACCGTAGTTCAACTTGACGGTTTCATACCAATCATAAATGGAAGGGTTGTTGTGAAAATAGTCGTTTCCGGTCGCTTTTGCCGGAAATTCTGTGTATGGCTCTTCCGCGCCTTCATATAGGTCGAATCTTCCGGCAAAGTTTTCACCGGCTAAATAGTAAAAATTGTTGTCGCGGCTGTAAAAAACATCCTTTATGTCGTTTTCCCCCAAATCTTTTACTTTTTTAGGTTTCGCATCCGACTTATATTGCCGTGCTACGTGGTTGGGAATGAAGTCGATAATAACCTTCAAGCCTGCCTTTTGCGTGCGTGTAACCAATTCTTGAAACTCTTTCATACGGTTCGGAACATCTTCTGCCAAGTCAGGATCCACATCGTAATAATCCTTTACCGCGTATGGCGAGCCCGCTTTTCCTTTTACTACAGCCGGATGGTCTTTCGCGATGCCGTATTTACTGTAATCCGTTTGTGTGGCGTGTTCTAAAATTCCGGTATACCAAATGTGAGTTGACCCTAAATTTTTGATCTCCTCCAACGCTTTTTGCGTAAAATCGTTGAATTTACCGCAACCGTTTTTTTCTATAGTCCCGTGTTGAACAAGTTTTTTTGTTTTATTTCCAAACAATCTTGGAAGTACTTGATAGATCACTATCTTGTTTGCTTTTTCCATAAAAGTGATGTAATATCCGTTTGTAAATGTATATTATTTTATTTTAAACATTATTTTATCATTTTATTAAACAAAAAAAGAATGCTTTTAGCGCATCCCTTCTTTTGTTTTTAACTTTTTTTATTAAATATCGGCTGATTTCACGATTACAATTGCAACTTAGTAACGTGTAAAAAATAAAAGGTTCAAAAGTTCAAGGTTCAAAGTTTAAGGTTGCGATTTGAACCTTGAGCCTTAAACTTTGAACATAAAATTAGAGCAACTTATTTTTTACACATTTTCTTATACACCCGATTTCAGATTTCAATTATTATTCGTAATTTAGCAGCAAATTTTAATTATTTACAAAAAAATGAGAAACGTAGTAAAATTATTGCTTTTAGCAACATTATTTTTAGGTATGAATTCGTGTGGAAACAAACAGGAAAAAGTGGCAAATGAGCCAAAACAAGCGGTAGAGTTTAAGCTCGGAACCGGAGTAAACGTAAGCCATTGGCTTTCTCAGTCGAATTTGAGGGGAGCCGAACGGGAAAAGTTGATAACCAAAATGGATTTTGATTCGATTGCTGCGATGGGCTTCGACCACGTCCGTCTGCCGATAGACGAGGAGCAAATGTATGATGAAAAGATGAACCGCAACGAAGATGCTTTCCAATTGATGCACAACGCGATCAAATGGACGTTGGAAAACGGTATGAACATTATCGTTGACCTGCACATCGTTCGCGCTCACCATTTTAACAATGAGAATGAAAACGAAAATACGCTGTTTGAAAAATCGGAAGAGCAGGAAAAAATGATCAAAATTTGGTTGGATTTGCAAAAGGATTTGATGCAATATCCGAACGACCGGTTGGCATACGAATTGATGAACGAAGCCGTTGCTCCGACCGATGAAGATTGGAACCAACTGGTTGCCAAATTAATCGCCGCTATTCGTGTAAAAGAACCGGAAAGAAAAATCGTTGTCGGTTCCAATATGTGGCAAACGGTGGAGACTTTTCATAACTTGAAAGTGCCTGCAAATGATGAGAATTTAATTCTTAGTTTCCATTTCTACTACCCGCTTGTGATAACTCATTATCGCGCGCCTTGGACGGCTCATTCGCCTTACACCGGACTGGTTCAATATCCGGGACAATCAATCGACACGGCGATTTATGCTACGTTAACCCCTGCATTGGTCGAGGAGTTGAAAAAATCAAACGGTGTATGGGACAAAGAGCGATTGGCAGAAACAATGAAACCGGCGATTGACAAAGCAAAAGAACTGAATTTGCCGCTTTATTGCGGAGAATTTGGAGCCTATCCGGCCTTTATAGATAAGGAAACACGCTTGCGTTGGTATCAAGATATTGCCGATGTTTTCCGCGAAAACAACATAAACAATGCCCATTGGTGCTACAAAGGCGATTTCCCGATTGTTTACGAAAACGCTTCTGCCAATGAATTACCGGCGATTTTGTTAGGCAAATAATCCTTATCACTAAATCACTTTATCACTATTAATGGTTTATCCTATTACAATATACGGACACCCCGTATTGAGAAAAGAGACCTCGGAAATTGAGACAGATTACCCTAATCTGTCTCAATTGCTCGAAAATATGTTCACAACGATGCACAATGCCGATGGGGTAGGGTTGGCGGCTCCTCAAATTGGGTTGCCGATTCGGGTGTTTGTGATAGACTTGAGCGCGCTTGAAGAAAAAAATCCGGAGTACAAAGATTTTAAAAAAACGTTTATCAATCCGGTTATTGAGGAGAGAAGCAAAGAGACACATTCACAAGAAGAAGGTTGTTTAAGTTTGCCGGGAATAAACGAGTCGGTAGCCCGTCCGGTCAAAATCCGAATCCGCTATTTAAACGAACAATTGGAGGAGTGCGAAGAGGAGTTCTGCGATTTTATTGCGCGGGTCATTCAGCACGAATACGACCATTTGGAAGGGAAACTGTTTATTGACCATATTTCTCCCATTCGGCGGCAAATGAACAAGGGAAAGCTGAACGGAATGGTGAAAGGAAAAGTAAATTGCCGGTATAAAGTGAGAACTGTTTGATAGTGCAAATGGAAAGTTTAGAGCAAATAAAAGAATTATTGATTAAAGAAGAGATAGATAAGGCTATTTCTCTCTTGATTGATTTTACGGATAAAAATCCTACATCGGATGAGGCATTCTTTTTATTGGGAAATGCCTACCGCAAAAAAGAGAATTGGGAGTTTGCCCTCAATAATTACCGTAAGGCAGCGGACTTAAATCCTGATAGTCCGGCAAAACACGCCTATAAAATGGTGATTGATATTTTGAATTTTTACAACAAAGATATGTTTAATCATTGATTGATAGTTTGTTAGATAATAAGAAATATGAAAGAAGACTTGTTGCACTACGTTTGGCAATATGGGTTATTTGCAACGGAATCATTAAAAACAACAGGCGGAGAGACGGTTGAAATTATCGACCGGGGAAAAAAGAATGTGGATGCCGGTCCCGATTTTTTCAATGCAAAAGTAAAAATCGGCGAAACGCTTTGGGCGGGAAATGTAGAAATTCATCTCTCTTCTTCCGATTGGAACCGTCATAAGCATCAAAGTGACAAATCGTATAATTCCGTAATCCTGCACGTAGTAGAAAAAGCCGACCGGGCTGTTTATCGTCAAACCGGCGAAGAGATTCCGCAATTGGAAATCACGATACGTGAAGAGGTAAAGGAGCGGTATGAATTGTTGCTTTCTTCCAAAGAATGGATTCGGTGCGAATCATTGTGGAAACAGTTGCCGCCTGAATTTATCAAACTTCATCTGAATAAATTGCTAAACGAACGTTTTGTGCGGAAAACGGATGCGATATTGACGTATTTGACACAAAATAACAACGATTGGGAGGAGACTTTTTACATTTTTCTTGCTAAGAACTTTGGTATGAATACAAACAGCCTTCCGTTTGAATTGTTGGCAAAATCGCTGCCGCTTGCTTGTTTGGGGAAACACAAAGATAATTTGATGCAAATCGAAGCGTTGCTTTTCGGACAAGCAGGTTTGTTGAACGGGGAAACGGATGATGACTATTTTCGATTGTTACAAAAGGAGTATCTTTTTTTGTGTCAAAAGTTCTCGTTGTTGCCGATTGATTCATCGCTTTGGAAGTTTGCCAAGATGCGCCCGGTCAATTTTCCCACTATCCGGATTGCGCAGTTTGCGATGTTGATTCACCGTTCGCATAAACTTTTTTCACGGCTATTAGAAACGGATGACTTAATGCAACTCCGCCGTTTTTTTCTGCACGAAGCGTCAAATTATTGGAAAAATCATTACACTTTCGGAAATACTGCTCCCAAACGAAAGAAAATTATCGGAGAAGAAAGCATTGATATTTTATTGATTAATACCGTGATTCCTTTTCTGTTTGCCTTTTCCATAAAAAAAGACCGTCCCGAAATGTTGGAAAGAGCTTATGGCTTATTGGAAAAGATTGCCCCTGAACAAAACAGCATCATCGAAAAGTGGAAACTGTTGGGCGTGAATGCCGAAAATGCTTACGATACGCAAGCTCTTTTGGAGTTGAAAAAGCAGTATTGCGATGAGAAAAAGTGCTTGCAGTGTGGGGTGGAGTATAGGTTGTTTAAAGTTTGAATTGAATTGTCTGAACCGAGATTTTAATAGGATACAAGTACACATTACAGGGTAACCGCATCAAAATATTACCATTTTTCATTATTTACTATTGAAATTTGCATTCACTGTTCCGTTAGGAACAATATGTTGGTAGAAACATTGCGTTATCTTCTTTTTTTTGTGCCGTTAGGTAAAAATGTTTTTCATATTGCGTACCTGATGGCACGCAGAATGCAGGAGAAAGCTTTTCTACCAACATTTTGTGCCTAACGGCACATTTAATTCACATTATCTATGACATTTTGATGCGGTTGCCCTATATTAGTTAATAACCTGAGTTTTGGATAAGAATTTTCTTATTCTATTGATTTTCAACAAAGAAAAGATTCCTCCCTTCACTACGTTGTGGTCGGAATGACTTCTTGACTTGTCAAAGTAGGGTATTGGAGTGAAAAGCAGCGGCAAAGCCGCTGCTTTTCACTCCCTCGCACACCAGAAATACTGGTCATTCCGACCGCAACGCAGTGAAGGGAGGAATCTCGCTTATCCAAAACTCAGGTTAATAGAAAATTTGAGCGGTGTCATAAATTAGCTGGTCGTCAATGTAGAGACGGGGCGCGCCCCGTCTCTACTACCGCAATCACGACAGATGACGCATTCGGTTATATATTGCATCAGCTAATTTTATGACGCCACCCGGAAAATCATAGTGAAGTAAGAGAGTACCGGTTTTGGTGTTAATAGCTGTCAGGTTAAGAGGTAACGTTTTTATTATTAGGATATATTACGTTTTGTATTCTCGTTGAGGAGTATAGTTTTTTTTCTCGTCATATTTGTTGAAGGAGAATTTTGTTAACCTCCTCACTCTTGTTGAATACCATTAAATGTCCGCCGTGTTTAATTGTCAGACTATTTTTTACAAATCTCTTTGGCAAAATTCTGTCGCTCTCTCCGTGAATATGAAAAAAAATTGAAGGAAGAACTTGATTATTCCACTGTACAATTTTGTCTATTGCCCATTTCAAAAAAAACGGGTCGGTGTCGGCGAGAATTTGCTTCAAAAGTTGTTTGTCCGATTTAGAACTTGTCCCAAATAACCAACTTGTAACACAATTTAAACTTTTCAAATGTCTTGTTGGCAACAATTTGTGCAGTTTTAATTTTCCTGCGAAACGATAATAAAAAGGTATTTCATTTTTTGTTTTTGCGGAAGAAATTAGAATTAGCTTTTCGATTTCAATTTGTTTAGCTATTTCAATTGCGATAATTCCGCCAAAAGAAACTCCAATCAAAATCGGTTTTGTTGTTTTTATCTGACAAAGAAGTCGGCTGGCATATTCTTCGATTGTCTCTTCGTCGCATGGCACAACCCACTCAATAAAAATTGGCAAAAAAATTGAAAAGTCTAATCGTTGAAAAATTCTTTTGTCAGCTCCAAGTCCGCTAAATATGTAGATTTCTTTTGTCATTCTATTTTTTCATTCTATTTAATTTCTATTCCCGATGGTCGTGTCACAAATCAAAGGTACTAATAATTTTTTAATATGAAGTTTCTTATTTGCAAAAAATATACTACATCTACATCCGAAACCACCGTTTCGGAACTCACTGTTTCGGAATTTGTAAATAAGGTAAGAATATGAAATTTTAAAAAATCCATCTTCGCCGAACGGTTCACTTTTCATTATTTACACACTACTGGTAACAGGGATATATTTCGAGCAAACGAACCAACCCATTGATTTTCAAAAACATCTCTTCCTGTATTACAGCCATAGAAACTCATATTACTTCCTTCGATTTTCCAGTTAAAGTTGATATTACCCCAACTTTCCCCTAAGCTGCCGCACGATTGTATCGTGTGGCATAAACGTACTCATTGGCTTTTTCATGATATTTATCAAAGTCGAATTTATTCTGCTACAGTACGGACAGAGCACCCGTGCGTGCGGCTGCTGTGGAACAGGTTGAACTCGTTTGTGTCGTTGCTGTCGAAGGACATACCGTGCGCCTCCCGCCCACTGATGCCTTTCGTACTGCTCCAATAGTTGCCGTACTCATCACCTGCTCTGTAGAGCGTACTGTCTCCTCTTTTCCTGACGAGACCGACAGCAGGTAGGAAAAGAGAGTTACCGGTTGCCTTATCTGTAAATTTCATGCCTTTTACGCCGTTTTGAATAGTCCATTTACGGGTTACGTTATCAGTATCAAATAAGGTGCGACATTCTTCTTTAGTAGGTATTCGCCATCCGGAAGGACTTGGATCATTGGCTTTTTCCCAACTGTCGCCTCCGGGAATAGTAGAATCCCAATCAGTGCCGCCATTAGAATTTACCATTGGTTCGATAGTACTCCAACCAATGCTGCGGTTCCATTGGTAAAACATACCGGGATTTTCGGATTCAGCGGCAAAGGTACCGGGTTTGTCCACATTGCGAGTTGCCCATTTTACACCATTGATCATTACACCCTCATCAAATGTTCTTGCATCTTGGGCAAATGTTGCTACCGAAAATGATATGGCAGCCAATAAAATGAATATTTTTGCTTTCATACGTAATTTTATTTATTTTTTACCATGGGGTTTCTATTTCCGGAGAATTCAACCATTCTACCCTATTTGCATAATAGAAAGGATTCGTACTGCGCCTTCCTTCCGGGGTAGAAGCTGTGTATCTTCTTCCTAATCTCCCAAAATCCCTCCGCTGCCGCACGATTGTATCGTGTGGCATTCTTGCCAATCCATATTTATTGTTTACTGTAAACTACCACGCGATACAATCGCGCGGTAGCGGTGAGTTGCCCATTTTACACCATTGATTATTACACCTTCATCAAATGTTCTTGCATCTTGGGCAAATGTTGCTACCGAAAGACACAAGGCAAAAATCAACAGTATCCACAGATAATTTTTTTTATTTGTTTGCATACAATTCATTCCCTACCATACCGTTTCATCATAAATTCCGGTGTTTTATATCTATGTATGAACTCATCGGCTTCCTCATGAGATTCACTGCTATTAAAAAAAAGGAAAATTTTGTCGGATTTAGTGTACCAGATATCTCCATACCCGAAGAAATAACCTCTTATATGGAAAAGTGTATTTGGTTTTTGGCGCATAACATTTTCATACAAATCAATCGTTCTTGAATCAATTCCCGCAGTCGTATTAAATCTCATACCATTTTCACCGAAGTACAGTTGCCCCCAAAAATGATTCTCTTTAAAAATCAACACTCGATAAGGCTGTTTATAATCCATATCCGGTTTAATGTAGGGATAAATACTGGACGTATCGCTGAAAACATTTGATCCGAAATCAAGCCCGTACATAAAAATGGGTTTGAAAATTAATTTATTCAAATCTTGATTGCGGATTTCTATGGGCAAATCTGTATTTTCTTTTAAAATCTTTTGAAGCGAATTTTTCGTTTCTTCTTCTATCTTTTTTAAATCATAAGCACTGTTGATTTTTTTTACCCAATAAGGTTTTGCCGATTTTTCAGCGACGCTTAATGACAGCTTCCAATCACTCAAGTATTCTCTTCCCAACAGAGGGCGTGCGTCGCCGCCTGTACAGAACCGGCTATCTATTTTAAGTTTTTCGTAAAAAAGTATCATTTCCGGTAAGGGTCCGGTTAGAGAAACTCTCCTTATTAATGTATCCGTTCTGTTCTTAATGGAATCGTAAACAATGGTTATTTTGCCTGTCACATGCCTTGACACTTCTTCTTTTATATCTTCTGTCATTCTGCTGAATCCATATAGTCCGGGATCACAATTACAGGAGCTGTCCGCCTTGACAAGTATAAGTTCATTGTTTGTGCGGATATAGTGTGTCGGCTGAAAATCTTTAGATGCAAGATTCCCGCTAACTATGTAACTTACTATAAACTCCCCTGATGTTGGGCTGATATTGATTAATTTCAGTGTAACGACCATATACTCGCCGTATTTGGCAGATTTTTGCTGACGATACTTTACGACAGCCTGTTCTATTGCATTCAAAGCGTATTGGTTGACTGTCTGTTTTTCATTCTGTGCATACAGCGTATTAAAGCATAAGGCAAAAATCAGCAGTATCCACAGATAATTGTTTTTTTTATTCGTTTTCATAACTCATTTTTTTACCATGTCGGATTTCTCAACCATTCCACCCTGTCTACATAATAGAAAAGATTAGTACTGCGTCTTCCTTTCGGGGTAGAAGGATTTTCGTTGTATTTATTTATAGAACCGGCTGTCTATTTTAAGCTTTTTGTAAGAAAATACCATTTTCGGTGGATCTTGTCCGGTTATAGCAACTTTCCTTATTAATGTATCCGTTCTGTTTTTAATGGAATCGTAAACAATGGTTATTCCCTCTATACGACCTGCCAGATTCATTAACGCTTCTTCTTTTATATCCTCTGTCATTCTACTGAATCCATACAGTCCGGGATCACAATTACAGGAACTGTCCGCCTTGACAAGTATAAGTCCATTGTTTGTGCGGATATAGTGTGTCGGCTGAAAATATTCATATTCCCAATCGCTATGAATATCTTGCAATAAAAACTTTCCCGATTTTTGATCAATATTAATTAATTTCAGTGTAACTACCATATACTTTCTGTATACGTGCTCTCGCTGATGATACTTTACTACAGCCTGTTCTATTGCATTTAATGCGTATCGGTTAACTGTCTGCTTTTCATTCTGCGCATGTAGCGTATTAAAGCACAAGGCAAAAATCAGCAGTATCCACAGATAATTGTTTTTTTTATTCGTTTTCATATCATTCATTCCCTACCATACCATGCCCCTGTTTGCCGTAGCATATAAAACTTGCAGTATGAGCGATATCGGCACAGCGTTTCATTTTTTGCACACTACGCTCATCAGAGGGGCATTGTTTAATATATTCCCCTTGCTTTTAATATTGTCTGTTGTTTAAGTCTAAATAAGTCTTCAACATAGTTGCCATATACCGCAATTGCTCGTTTCTTTTTGATTTTATAATATGGTTGTGGAAAACTCTTTTTTATTCCGTCTTTTGACATTTTTTCTACAGAGTAAAACACTTCTTCTGTAAAAGGAATTTTTTCAGGTTGCACTGTAATACTTTCTTTATAAGAGTGATTATAGTCTCTGCTTGAATAAGGACTTGCCCACTTACCATTCTTTGTCATATACAAATCAAAATATTGATACTTTTCGTGGTATAGTTTGCCATTATGTTCAGAAACAAACAACAAAACTGTTTGATATTTTGAAAATGCAGGTTTACCATAATGGTCAAATACAGTAAATTCAATTGTGTCAGATTCGTATGAACCGTGAACTAATTGTAAAATTTTATACTTTGCAAGGTATTCACTATCCATACTCGTTCTTACACGAATAATTGTATCATTGTTTTCAATGATTGTATCACGCACGGAGGAGGGTCTTTCTACATAATTGACTTCAATTTTTTTCCCAACAAAGACTATTAAATTGTCCTTTCTTGTTTGCCCAAACACAGAAACTAAAGAGAAAAATATTATCAAAATTATTACCGTTGTTCTGTTTAAATTAATACATTTTGCCATAATTACTACTTTTTTAATATTTACTTCGTTTTTCCATTGCGTTGTCCACCGCTTGCTATCCTTTTTTCGGATTTCGGTTCATGGGTTTCATAACTCATTTTATTTATTTTTTACCAAGCGGTTTCTATTGTCGGATTTCTCACCCCGCTGCCGCACGATTGTATCGTGTGGCATTCTTGCCAACCCATATTCATTGTTTACTATAAACTACCACGCGATACAATCGCGCGGTAGCGGGGGTGTGATATCTATGTATGTACTCATCGGCTTCTTCATGATATTTATCAAAGTCGAACTTATTCTGCTACAGTACGGACAGAGTATCCGTGCGTGCGAATGGTGTGGAACCAGCCTGTGCTGTTGCTATGGAAGTACATACCGTGCGCCTCCATCCCACCTATCCCCTTCGTACTGCTCCAATAGCCGCCGTACTCATCACCTGCTCTGTAGAGTGTACCGTCTCCTCTGCGCCGGACGAGACCAACAGCAGGCAGGAAAAGAGAGTTACCGGTTGTCTTATCTGTAAATTTCATGCCTTTTACGCCGTTTTGTGTTGTCCATACTTTATCCACTTTATCTCTATCAAGCAATGATTGAATTTCGGGTAAAGTAGGTATTCGCCATCCGGAAGGACTTGGATCATTGGCTTTTTCCCAACTGTCGCCTTCGGGAATAGTAGAATCCCAATCAGTGTCGTCATTAGAATTTACCATTGGTTCGATAGTACTCCAACCAACGCTGCGATTCCATTGGTAAAACATACCGGGATTTTCGGGTTCAGCGGCAAAGGTACCGGGTTTGTCCACATTGCGAGTTGCCCATTTTACACCATTGATTATTACACCCTCATCAAATGTTCTTGCATCTTGGGCAAATGTTGCTACTACCGAAAGGCACAAGGCAAAAATCAGCAGGATCCACAATTTTTTTTTATTCACTTTCTTATCATTCATTCCTTACCCCATTTCATAATAATTTCCGGTGTTTTATATCTATGTATGTACTCATCGGCTTCTTCATGATATTCACTGCCATTAAAAAAAAGTGAAATTTTGCCGGATTTAGTGTACCAGATATCTCCATATCTCATATAGAAAAGTATACCTGGCTTTTGGCGCATAACCTTTTCATACAAAGCAATCGTTTTGGGATGCCTGAATTCTGTAGCCATTTCAAATTTCATATCATCTTCATATAAAGACAGTAGCCCCCAAAAATGATTCTCTTTAAAAATCAAAACTTGATAAGGCTGTTTATATTTCATATCCGGTTTAATGTAGGGATAAATACTGGACGTATCGCTGAAAACATTTGATCCGAAATCAAGCCTGTACATAAAAACGGGTTTGAAAATTAATTTATTCAAATCTTGATTACGGACTTCTAAAGGTAAATGTATGTTTTCTTTCAATATCTTTTGAAGCGAATCTTTCATTTCTTCTTCTATCTTTTTTAAATCATAAGCGCTGTTGATTTTTTTTACCCAATAAGGTTTTGCCGATTTTTGAGTGGCGCTCAATGACAGTTTCCAATCACTCCAGTATTCTCTTCCCGACAAAGGGTGTGCGTCGCCGGTTTCATAGAATTTATGTTTTTTGTACAGAAATACCTTTTTCGGTGAGGGTTGTCCGGTTAGAGCAACTTTCCTCATTAATGTATCCGTTCTGTTCTTAATGGAATCGTAAACAATCATTATTCCCTCTATACGGCCTGCCAGATGCATTAACGCTTCTTCTTTTATATCCTCTGTCATTCTGCTAAATCCATACAGTCCGGGATCACAATTACAGGAACTGTCCGCCTTGACAAGTATAAGTCCATTGTTTGTGCGGACATAGTGTGTCGGCTGAAAATATTCATATTCCCAATCGCTATGAATATCTTGCAATAAAAACTTTCCCGATTTTTGATCAATATTAATTAATTTCAGTGTAACTACCATATACTTTCTGTATACGTGCTCTCGCTGATGATACTTTACTACAGCCTGTTCTATTGCATTTAATGCGTATCGGTTAACTGTCTGCTTTTCATTCTGCGCATGTAGCATATTAAGGCACAAGGCAAAAATCAGCAGTATCCACAGATAATTGTTTTTTTTATTCATTTTCATAACTCATTTTATTTATTTTTTTACCAGTCGGGTGTCGGATTTGTCAACCATTCTACCCTGTCTGCATAATAGAAAGGATTCGTACTGCGCCTTCCTTCCCGGTCTGGGGTAAGAGATAGTGTGTATTTTTTATTTTTTAATCCATTAAAATCAGCCTCGGTTGTATATACACTCCCGGAAGTAATAAGGGAAACACTTGTAGGACCTATGGAATATATTGGTACACCCATATTTCTAGATGTCTCATAATCATCAAGACTGCTTCCATCATAACCACCCGTCTGATATTGCTCAGAAGGGTGCGTATGAATTTGAGCGACAATATATTTTCCGTCGAATATAGCTCTCGGATTCGTCGGATCACTGCTTTTAGAATATGGATTATTAGATTTATTTATCGTATTTCCGGTCCAGTCCAATACATAATAATAGGTATTTCCCTCGTCGTCTTTCAACACATAACCGGCAATTTCCTTGCTAATAAAATCAGATGTGTCCCACATAAAATTAGTCATGGAGTATAAATTGTCAAATTGAATATATTGATCGCCAAAGTAGGTTGCATTCCACTCAGGGCCGCCTTCAGTAGATCCGGTTATACTATTTTTTTCGTTATTCTGTTTGCCATTAATATTCCACAAACTACCCATCATTTCATTCAATGTTTTTGATGGGGCATCTCCATTTATTAGGTCTACTAAAGCAATAAGTGGAGAAGTGAGTATACAGATAGTAGTAGCAAAAATTTTAAAAGCCAATGTTTTGTATCCACTCGGGTCGGTATAAATTAGCGGGTTATTCAAGCAATACGCATAACGGTTGTAATTGAGCCAGTTTCCCGGATCCTGAATAAATGGATCAGGGCTAAAAAACTGTGCCGTCAGTGGATCATACACCCGTCCGTTCATGTTGATAACACCAAAAGCATCAATATGCTCATGTCCGGTAAAACCGCGGCTCAACTTCCATGAGGTACGTAGGTCGCGTTGTGTCCAGTCGGTTGGGTTACGGCGCGCACCCCATGGATCGTAAGCATAGCGTTCGATTACGGTACCTGCTTCGTCTGTTAATGCTGTCAGAGAACCCAAGTGGTCGGTATAGGCATACAACAGTTCGTTTGTTCCGTCGCTGTTTTGTATAAAAATACCGCCACCGTGAAGGTAATGAATTTTTCTGGAATTTCCTGTTGAATTTTCTTCTTCTTCGTAATTGCCTAAATAATAGCGCGTTTGTTTGACAATATTATCTTCCATATAGACCGATTTTCGCCGTTGCCGGTCAACGCCATACGTCAGTTCGTAGGATTTATCTCCTTCTGCTTCCGAGAGTGTTTTTATTTTGTTAAAGTCGGTATAGGTTGTATTCAAAGCAGGCGCCGGAGGCATTGAAGGATCGGGCAAGAATGAAGTCAAGGCGTGTGGTTTGCCGTTTATCTCACCGTACTCCATATCAGATCCTACACCGCTTTTGGATTGGATGTTACCTGTGGTTGAGTGATATGAAACAGTGTTGGATTGTTTAAGCAGGTTGCCCTGATAGATATCCCACGAAGCCAACCGGTTATTATCATAAGTGAAGCGTTCTTCCCATCCGGCAATCAGGTCTTTACGGTTATTAAGGTTGCCGTCCAAACCGAAAGAAAAGCTCATATTTATGACATCCGGGCAGTTAATGGACGAGAGGAATCCATAGTTGTCATATTCATACGTGGTGGTTTTGCTGCCTTTAGTCTCCTTGATCAATTGACCCCGTGCGTTTTCTTCTACTAATTTCCAGATGAGGTTTCCGTAGCGGTCGTTCACTTCGGTAAGGATGCCATTGGCATCGTAAGTGTTTTCGGTATAATAACCGGAAGGGAATGTTTCGCGCCGGACTCTTCCGTAACTGTCGTAGGTCGCCTGCCTGTCATAGACTTTCGTGCCTATTTCTTCCTTGAGGTTGGTGATGCGGTCAAAATTGTCATACGTGAAAGTTTGCTTGTGCTGACCGGCAATCTCTATGGAGCTTATACGGTTTTTGTTGTCGTAGACGTAGCTTGTTGTTTCCGTTGTTGCACCGCTGCGGGTTATCTGGTTTAATAAGCCGTTGTGATTGTAGTCGTAATCGGTTCTGGTCAGGGCGACCGGAGCAAGGTGTATTTGTTGCTCTGTCCAAAGCGGTTTGCCGAAGCCATTGTATTCTGCTCTGAACTCTCCGGCATCGGGGTCAATCAGCTTGGTGCGATTGCCTTGCAGATCGTATTCGAAAGTGATTGCCTGCCCATCTTGCGGAGTTGTGTTTTTCACCAGTCCGGAAGGGTAATATTCGTAAAAGACTGACTTGCCGTTTACTTTGGCAATTACTGTCTGTCCGTTGGTGTTCAGTGTTGTTTCCCTTGTTTCCGAAGGTGAGGTTACGGTGGTAGTCAAGCCGTTGTATGCGTAAGTGGTAGCGCCCACCGGGGTTGTTATGTTGTCTAACCTGCCGTACATATTATCGTAGCCGTAAGTGGCGGCATACGTTTTGCCGCTGCCGTCAAAATAAGGTTCGGAGATGTGCCATAAGCGGCCCTTTTCATCATAGTCTTTATCCGCCAATATTTTCCGGTTGTTCAATCCGTAAGTTTCTTTGCGCAGTTCCCTGCCGCAGGCATCGTAATAAGCAGTTACGGGCGCTTGCCCCGATATTTCCGAATAGCTGTAAAGGCGGGCATCGGGCAGGTTGCAGTTTGCAGGTGTTGCCCATTGCAGTACGTTGGACGATTTAACACCATTGGAATAAACAGTTGTTTTGAGTTTTCCCCAGCTATCGTATTGGTACGAAGTAGTTCCTATGCGATCGCTTTGCGAAAGCAACAAGCCTTTTGTTTCGTCCCAATTGTATGAAACTGTTTGGCCCAGTACATCGGTTTTGCCTGTTAAAAATCCATTCGGGTTGTAAGTAAACTCAGCCGTGCGGGTAGTGCCGTTAGCGGTTGTTTGTATGTTTCCCGGCTGTCCAAAGGAGGTAAAATCACCGTATTGGATTACAAGTTGATTGACATCGCCCGGGTCGGTGGTTTCCTTAATTAAGTTACCATTGTTATCGTACTCAAACGTTTTTGTGCGGGTTTGAGTTTCGCCGGTGACGCTCTTTGTGGTAATTACGCTTTCTAATTTATTTTTACACCAGGAGCCTTTTTGTACATATTCCATTATGGCGGTTTCTACCCTGTTTCCCTGTGTTCTTTTCATTTGTTTCGGATTTCCGGCTTCGTAGTCCGAAAATTCGACAACAGTGGTCAAACCTGTCAAGTGGTCGGTGGTTGTTTTTTTTCTTGTGTATGGGAAATATCTTTTGTTATTCAACCCAAATCTTATGATGCCGGCTTCATAGGTGGTTGTTGCCATGGGGTTATTGCCAGAAGTAAGCGTTTTTTCTTCTGTTGGATAAACATTGAACAAATCCTTATTATAACCAAATTTGATTATTATTTTCCTGTTTTGAGTGATATTGTCTGCGGTAAATTCTTCAAAACCCAACATGCCTTTTCCTTTCAAATGACATCTCAACCCTTTATACGAATAGTTGGTTGTGTTCGTGAAACTCCCTGCCGAAAGATTTACTCCGGCAACAACCGAAAACGGTATGCAAAGCTGTGCTACCTGATTGGAAATTTCGGGACTGCCTTTTTCATAAACCGCCATATCGGAAAGAGGCTTATAGGTAATAGCGGTTGTTCTTCCCAGTCCGTCCGTAATGGAGGATAGTTGTTTTTCGGTTTCCGGGGTGGTGAATGAGTGGACATGAATACCGTACTCGCCAAGAGACAGTAAATCACATTTTCCATCACCGGTCATATCGTGATAAGGAATGAGTTTATTGTAATATAATAAACTATTCTTCAACGAACTTGGAACTTCGTTCGCAGTATAGCTTTTCGTGACAAATCCGTTACCGGTGTAGTAGTAAACAGTAATCCCGTCCGAAGATACTTCCAATATATCTGTTTTTCCGTCGTTGTTGTAGTCGGCATAGAAATATTTGTCGGTAAATAATTCACCATCATCAGATAGTGTTCTTGTTCTGGTTAACGGGCATGGTATGTCTATGAATGAAGCGCCGGTAGAGAGTTTGATATGCCAAGTTGGTGTTGGTAATGCTGAATAATATACTAAATCGGTTTTGCCGTCTCCATTAATATCAACAAAATCACCGCTTCCATAAAAATCCAAGTAAGATACCGCATTTAAAAAAGAGATCTGTTCAAAAGAGTTGGTAATACTGTTATATTCAAAAATTTCGCCTGTGGCGCGGTTGTAGATTTCAAGAAGTCCATTGCCGTTTACATCGGTTATGGAGTGGTGCTTGTAGCCAAAATTGAAATTGAAGGAGGGATTTACTGTAGAACTTAATAGTGTTAAATCTTTTGTATCAAAGTTTATACGATACATTTTAACATTATCATCTTGTATAACAAGCATTTCAATATCGCCGTCTCCATTGAAATCATTAAATTCAAATTGAATTGTTTTGGAAGGTGATGAGCTCTCGAAATAAGTCCCTGTAAAGTTTTGCCTGTGTAAAACTCCGGAACCGTCATTCAGCAAAAAATCAATTTCATAAGAATTATTCCCGGCATAATTTTTAATTTCAACCAAATCTTTCATTCCGTCATTGTTCAAATCAAGCGACAGCAATGTACATACTCCATAGAAGCCGAGCGGCGTTTCCTGGCTCATAGTATATGAAATATTGCCGTCTGTTTTATCGGAAAGGTATAATTTCCAGCCTGTTACATATCCGCCTATAGAGGAGCTTCCCGTTAGTATAGAGGTACAGGTTTTTATGAAATCAGAAATGCCGTCATTATTAAAATCATCTACCAATGCAGTATAATCGTCATAACAAAAATCAAAAATATCAAACGGAATTGTTGCATGATTTTCTATTGCGTCGATTGGCGGATTTTCTGCATTTAATTTATTCCAATTCAGTATGGTTGGGCTATATTTTTCGCCATCGCTGTTTGTTAAATGAATGGCTGACAGTTTTGAGTAAAATCCGTCAAAATCGTATGAAAGTGTATATTCTTTCAGGGTCTGTTCATTTGTTTTGACTTTGATTGTTTCCAGCAATTTGGTCATCATCGTTTTAGTTCCCGATATATATGACAGTTGAGAATCCAACCGGTTGGAATTATACACAAATTCAATTTCGTGCATAGGTTCTACATTGGTAGAAGCATTGCCGGTGTAACGGATTTTTGACAACCAAAACTCACCATTTCCATTGTTTTCGCCGTATTCATAGATTATGAAATTTTCATTGGGGTCTTCTGTTTTTGTCAGCACCCAGGTTAGCGGTACGGATGTTCCCTGCGCTTTAATATACGAATCGGCAGAGGCTCCATAAGTCATTGTTATTCCTGCTTGTGTTACGACTTCAAAGCATAAAAAACCATTGATGTTTTTATAGGTAATGTCACTGTATGTTTCTCCTTCTGTTCGATATTTTGCACCGCTCACCAAATTGCTGCCGTTAACTAAGACAAGCCTTTTTCCATCTAATATCAGGTTGTCATCATTTGTCAATCGTATGCCGTCGGTTTTACCGTCATTATAAAGATTGCTGCCGGTTCTTGTGATGGATGAAGTTGCTGAAATATTAAATCCCATACCGGCTATACCGTTGCCTGCCTGTGAATTATACACTAACTGCACGGATGGTTGTACGCCATTTATTCCGGCAGGAATTTCGATCGGAATTTGATAAATTGCTGCACCTGTCGGGCTTACAGTCATTGCACCTGCTATTGTGCCGACCGCTGCGCCTTGCGCCGGGTCGCTTGTTGTTGTGCCGTCCGGTTTTAAATAGGTATCTTCGGAAGGAATGGAAAGCATTGTGTTGTCAATCCTCGCTCTCATCGTTTTCCCCTCAGCAGCCTTAAACGAGTATCCGGGCATCAGGCGAATATAATCACGTGCGACATACTCGTATGCTTTTGTTTCATTATCGGGCGTAGAAAGTGTAATGGATTTCTGTCCATAACTGCTTAATATAATGCCAAGTACGGATATAAATAGGATGATATATTTTTTCATTATGATTGATGTTATGTTAATGATAAAATTGTTGTAATATCGACTGACTTTCCCGTAGAGACGTGGCGTGCCGCGTCTCTGATGATACGTGTGAATTGTATCGGAGACGCGGCACGCCACGTCTCTACGGAGGAGCATTTCATCGTTAATACAGCATTTGTTTAATTTTATTGTTTTATTATTTTCCAGGTTTTTTCTCCGTTTTCCGAGATAATCTTTAACAGATAGGTACCTGTCGACTGGCTGCTCAAATCCAACTCAATGGAGGCATTCACATTCGATTCGTTTATAATCACTTTTCCTCCCATATTGTATAGTTGAAGGGTAAGAGGATTTTCTTCTGCTGTGTGGGTTAGTTCCACTTTGAGGATTCCTTTGGTGGGGTTGGGATAAATGAGAATATTCGTTTGATTGAGGCGGTCGGAATAAACTTTCTCCTGTGGGATCGGTTCTTCCTCTGTCTCCTCGTCAATATCTACGACTGCCGATCGTAGTTGAGAAGGCGAAGACGGCATAAAAATGGTGCGCGTCAAGCGGTTGCCTGCCGCATCGTAGGTGTATTCTATTCTACCGGTTTGCGAAAACAGACTCAACGCAATGCCCGACAATAATATTAATAGGTAATATTTTGATTTCATTTTGATTTGCTTATTATGACCTCTCCCCCGACCCCTCTCCACAAGGAGAGGGGAGAAAGAGAGCGTATTTCATTATTTGTTTGTTTATTTAGGATGACCTTCCTCCGTTAGTCACCCCTCTCCTTGTGGAGAGGGGCTGGGGGAGAGGTGCTAACTTATTTATTTTCCAACTCCTTAATCCTTTTCTCCTGTTCAATAATATACAGCGTCAATTCCTCAATCTTCTGTAACAATTTTATCTGAAACTCGCCCATATCCAATCCATTTTTGACCATATCGGCTGCCGAAGGGATTTCGGGCAGGTGTTTGTTGGCTTGGATAAAATCGGATACTTCGCTAAGCGGTCGCAAGGCGTAGTCGTTTTCAAAGACAAAGTCGGCTCCTCCGTTGAGTTCTACCAATACTTCGCGGGCGCGGATGGTGCCGTTTACATCAAGTTTGTGTTTTGGGTCGGTCGTGCCGACACCGAGATTTCCGGCAGACATTAACAAAGAACCATCATTTTTCAATATAATCTGTTTACTCCAATCAAACCCCGTACTGTTGGGTAATTTAGGGGCAATGAAAACAACGGGCGGGTCATTGGGTTGCTGCTGCTGGGTATGGAAAATAAATTGTTTGTCGCCTTTTCCGAGAATCAGATCATCCGAATTAGTTGTGTTATTACCTCCGTTACTACCGCCGGTATCACCACCGCCAGTACTTCCTCCCGAAGTAATCGGATTGGATGAATAATACAGCGTATTGGTTGCCGCTTCGTATTTTAGGTACACGCTAATGGAAACATCGCCCACGTCCCACCCGCAATCAATTCCGTTGAAAGAGAGTTTGTTGCCCTCTACTTCGGTATTGCTTACGGGAGCGGGGTTTTTCTGTATGCCCGTAACGGCAAATGCGCTTGAAGCGGCATCCTTAACCAGATTAACCGCCGCGCCGCCTTTCGTAAATACAACTTGCTTGCAGCGTTCGCATTGGTATTGCTTGAATGTGATTGTAATTTTTTGTTGTGAGCCATCGGCATTGATGGAAGAAGGGGAAAAACGGATGTCGGTGTTTCCATAATTATCGCAGTCCATTTGTCCGGCTGAGATGATAGTGTTTTGTGCATAGGCACTAATTCCTGTAAGACACAGGAAAATAAATAGAGATTTTAATACTGAATGGTGTTTCATAAAAAATAATGTTATTATTGTTTTTAAATTAGTTACAGTTATTTGTTTCGGAATATGCAATAAAAATAGCGCAGAACAACCTGTCTTCTTGCAGGTTTCCACGCCTATCGTATCTAACAAGTCATTCCACGCCGCAACAGACGGCGTTTCGCTAACTTATTCTTGATACGATACTCAATATGAGTAAATTGTGGAAAATGCAAGTTAAGAATAACAGCAATCGCTATTTTATATATGTTTTTACAATGTGCGTACTACTACGCTGTTTTTTTATATCATCTGCAAAAATATTTTAGTATTTTAATTTCGCTGCAAAGGTGATTATTTTTTTGGTAATTTGCAATAGGGTGGTGAAAAATGTATTGAAAGAAATGAGATTTTCTGATAATTGGCGGTATCTTGGAGTTTAGAAAGGCTGTAGTTTATAATGGTATTGCAATGTCCCGTCAGGGACAAAATGTTGGTAGAAAGGAGAATACCCCACAACCTAAGTCCCGAACTCAGGTAATACGGTAGTCAAGGTTGCATTCCTAATGGAATGCAGGTATCATTTGGATATGCTTTTCTACCGAGAGATATTCCCTAACGGGAATGGGTGGGGTGTTATTGACACATAATTAATTCAAACAGCTTCTTAGAGGTTATTTAGATTTATATTCAAAAACGTTTCGTGGTCGATACTGTCCTTCGAATTGGGGTTGCTATTTCCTCCCAAACCGTACCGAAACCAATATCTCGTGCGTATTAGACGGCAAATGATTGCGACTGCCGAGATTCAGGTCGTAGGAATATCCGAAACGGTATTTATCCCATTCAAGACCTAATGTAAATATCATCATAGATGGGTTTGCAGCCCGGTACAAGTCCGGTCGCCAAGTAACGCCACCCCATATTAAGCGGTCATAAAATCCCATTGCGCTCAATTCCATTACATTGGTCTTGTTATGGTGCATATAGACCAGCGCCGGAGCAATATCCCAATGGTCGGACAATGGAAAAAATCCTCGTGCATAAGCGTAATAATGCCTTCCCGACTCAAAGGTGGTAGAGACATTATTCGTTATGTGCGTAGATGAGAGTCCGAACATCCAATGCAAGGAAGTCAACTCAAACCCGAGGTCAAAATCCGGCGTGATTTTTGTCTCTTTATTTTGTGGAAAAGTACTCTTTCCAAATTCATCTTCATCTCTCAGATCATTGGCAAACGGATCGAAATAGCCGAAGTTGGCTCCTGCCGAAATCCCCATTGAGAGGATATAATTCTCATTGAGGTCGATATGATAGGCATATACACCTTTGGCGTTTGTTGTGCTGTGTCCCACGCCGATTTTATCGTAGGTCAGGGAAAGTCCCACGCCCGATTTCAATTTTTCGAAATAAGTCGTTGCATTCAACAAGCAAGTGCGCGGAGCGTTGTCGACCCCGATCCACTGCATTCTTCCCAAGAGGAAAAGATCAATGTCCTCATTGTTTCCCGTTCCCGCCGGATTTTTGTTGATGCGGGAGAAAAACTGCTGGGAAAGCAATAAATCCTGTTGAGCGAAATTTGCCAAGCAATACGCCAAAGAAAAGAATAATATGATGAGTTTTTTTTTCATTTTCTATCGTTTTTAATGATTGTCCGTAATATTTTACCTAATAATTAAAAATGTGAATCATAACTCCGAAGGAGTTTAATGTGAATAACCCCGTGCAAGCCGATAGGCGCAGCTCGGGGTTGGAAAACAACCCTCAACCAACCCCGAATGGGGTTGAATAGCACTGTTGAACCCCATTCGGGGTTCATATTTCAGATGTATGCCATACCCCGCACTACACTTCGTTTGTACGGGGTTATTCATATTTAGCCCTATCGGGCTATTATTTGCATTTCTGATATTTGTATTAGGTATTATCACGGATAATCATTTTGTTTTTAATTAAACTTTAAACCATTAAACTTTAAACCATTAAACTTTGAACCATTAAACTTTGAACCTAATCCACTATCCGAATTTCCACCCTTCGATTTTGTTGATGCTGATCTTCCGTTTGCGCGCCTTTGACAACCGGGTCGGCTTTACCTTTTCCTATGTAATTCATTTTTTCTTTTGGAATACCTCTTTCGATAAGGATTTGGTAAAGTTTTTTAGCCCGTTTTTCGGAAAGAACTTGATTGTATTTTTCCGAACCGCGCTCATCGGTATATCCAATGATGAGGTATTTATTGTCTTTATAATGTTCGAGAAATTTCAACAAAACATCAATCTCTTCGCGGTAAGCGCCAACCATTTGGTCGTTATCGTAGTCGAAAAGAAATACGAAGGTTTTCGGGTCTTTGATGTAAATCTTGGATGATGCCTCGTTTAAGTCGGCAAGTCCGGGTTTTGTTTCCGGTTTCGATTCGGGTTTCGTTTCCGGTTTTATCTCTTCCGTTACATCACGGTTAGAATCGTTTACATTTGCCAATACCGGAGATTGTTTATCTAACGGTTGTTCATTATTCACCTTCTCGGTTTCAGGTATCAAAAGAGTTGCTATCCTCTCGTCCAATGCCGTATTTGCATTTTCTTCCAAATTTACCGGCATAGACCATATTCCGCCTTTTTCCAACGTTGAATACCAAATATCCGGTCTACCGGTTGTTTCGGGCGATTCTGCCGTATAATAAAGCGTTTTTCCGTCGGACGACAGCACCGGATTAGAGAAACGTTGTCCCTCGATTTTCACATCTTCCGGCTTGTATCTCCACCCTGCGTATGCAATTGAAGAGCCGCGCAAAGTTTCTCTTTCCGACTCGATGCGAACAAATTCAATAGGTTTCGGTGTCTTTTTCCGAACCGAAAAACGGTATCCGCCGCTTCTTGGATTGTAAGTTCCTCTGTTTGAGTAATCATTCGTTATTACCGAATAGAGTTCGCCATCTTTGGAAAAGTAAATTTTATTTCGTGAAGGGTCGTAAGTAAAACGTCTCTCTATGCCCAACCCGTCCAATTCCGGCGCCGGTTTGATGTCGGTTTTCTCCAACTTCTCGTTCAATACTGCCGTATATGCCCTACCGTTCTTGAAGAAAGCCACCCTTCCGTCGCGATAAGGGGAAAATCCTTCGTTATTCAGGACAAAATAATACCGTGCCGCTTCGGGATTGGCATTTACTCGAATGTTTTCCTGCGCCTCAATCCCGAAAAAAGGAAATAACAGACATATCCATATTAATTTTCTCATCTCTTTCTTATCTTTTATCTTTCGTCTTTAACCCCTTAAACTATTAAACTTTAAACCCTTGAACTCTTAAACTATTTCAACCGAATAACCTCAATCGTACCTCTCTCCACCCGGTCATCCTTCATCGTAACGACATAGATATACACGCCGGCATCGGCTGTTTTTCCACGATAAGTTCCATCCCAACCGTTTTCGGATTGACAAATCAAATTACCGTAGCGGTCGTAAATAAACACCCGGTATCCTGGCATAAAGTCGTCGTTCAATCCGTCCTTATCGTAAGGGGTGAATGCCGTAGGAATCCGTGTTGCATCCACCAATTTGATGTTCGCGCGAGCGCTTGCGGCAATCGGACACGCTCCGTTTTCCGCTTTTACGAGGTAGGCGGTTGCCTTGGATGGGAAGTGTTCAAATAGCGGTTCATTCGTTTCGCTTAGCAATGTTTCCAAGCCCTCTTCAATCAAGTACCAACGGTAAGGTCCGGTTATCGCTTGGTCGGTCATTGCCGCCAATTGGGCAGATTCGCCGAAGTTGACCACCGTAGTTTTTACCGAAAGGTTCACCGGCGTTTGCATTGATACTTTTATTTCATCGGTAAATGTAACTTCTGAAAGCGGACACGTTGCGCCTTTCGCTTGCACGGAATAGGCGGCGTTTCCGGTCGGAAGAATAGCCCTTGTCGGTTCGGTAGTTGTTTCGCCGTCCCACCAAATATATTCTACCGGTGTTCCCAATTGAACGTCAGCCGTGAGAGTGATGTATTGCGCGTTGTCTTGACAGACATCGTAATTGTCGGCAGCAAGCATCAACTCAATTGCCTGTTCTACCGTGATTGTGATTGAATCCTCCGTTGCCGGACATTTATTCAATGCTGTTTTGAGCGCCACTTTATATTGCGTTGTTTTGTTTGGCTGAACGGAAGCGGACGAAACTGTCGAAACGTTTGGCGACCAACTGAATGTACCTGCTTCGCCTTGCGTGATTTTTGCGTTGAGTTTGATAGGGTTTGTTTCCGTTTCGCAAATCAGCGTTTTGTCGGCAGTCAGCGTAAATTCCAACGGAGTATCTACTTTCACGTTGGCTGTGGCAGCCTTTGAAAGCGGGCAAGCTGCGCCTTTTGCCTGCACGGAATAAACAGCATCTTCAGTCGGAAGAACGATTCTTACCGATTCGGAAGTGCTCGTTCCATCCCACCATATATATTCCGCAGGGGTTCCACTTTGTGCGTTTGCCGTGAGTGTGATTTCCTGCGTTCCGTCTTGGCAAATGTTTTCTTCACTGATAGACAAATTTAGCTCTATTTCCGGTTCTACCGCAATTGTTACTGAATCTGCCACTGCCGGACATTTATCCAACACCGTTTTGACCGTCACTTTGTATTTTGTTGTTTCGGTTGGCAATACAGAAACGGAAGCAGTTTTATCCGAAACGTTTGGTGACCAACTGAACGTACCTGCCTCGCCTTGCGTAATTTCGGTACGAAGTTCTATTTTGTTTGTTTCTGTGCTACAAATCAACTCTTTATCGGCTTTCAGTGAAATTTTCAATGGTTCGTCTATTATAAGCGAAATTTTTGCCGTGTCTTTCGGACAAGCGTTCAAAATCGCCCAATATTCTTTTCGTTCTGCCAAAACGGTAACGGTCGGTTGCTCGCTTTCGTCAAACCATTTGTACGAACCTGCGGGATAATCGGCATTGTTTAGGGAAAGTTCAACCGAAGCGCCTTTACAGACGGTCGTTTCGCTTGCATTTATCTTGAAGCCGGATACGGAAATATAGTCAATTGCCTGTTCAAATTCGATCGCAAAGTTTTCTGCTTCATTTACAATCCGCACTTTAAATGTTGTTTTTCCGGTCAAAGCAAATGTTGGGTTGAGTTGCTTGTCTTGCGGAACAGTTGTTTTTATGAAACCGGTTGCTTCGTCTGTCTTTTTGTGCCATTCAACAACGGTTCCGGCTTGTTCTATGATTGCGAGCGATTCTTTCGACAGATTGAGCATTACTTCTGCGTTGCTCGAACAAACGTAATCAGCCCAGTCTTGGAAAATATCAATTACGTTGAGTTGTACGGTGGTTGAAACTAAGTATGTCGCACAAGTTTCGGAAAAATCTTCTTCGGACACTTTCAGGGCAACTTCTGCGCTTTCTGCTGCGATAATGCGGAAGTAGTTTGTTTCGCTTGAAGCATAATTCGCCGCATTCAACGAGAAAGAGATTTCTTGCGTTGGTTCGGTGTTTAAGTTACTCCAAGTCGTTTCATCTGTTGAGTATTGATAAATGAACCATTCAACCGGATTGAGTATTTCTCCGCTTATCTCGCCTGCTATCAACGGGAGCGTTCCACCGGCAACGGTCGTGTCTTTTACACCCGGTTTTCCGATAGAAAGAGCGATTTTAGCATCATTGCAATTTTGCTTGATTTTGACCTCTTTTGTGCCAAAAACACCGGAGCCGTCTTTGGCGGTTGCCGTAACAATCACGGTTCCAGCTAATCCCACTTCATTTGCCGTTAAGATGCCTTTGGATGATACGTTGGCGTAAAGCTGATTGTCAATACTCCAATGAACATCCGAGAAAGTAGCATTTTCCGGTGTAATTTTAGGGAAAAGTTGGATTGATTCTCCGTTTTGCAGGCATTGGCATCCTTTTACGGCGATGGATTCGGCATTGACCAATTCTTCTACAATGATATATATGGTAGTGTCCGATTTAACAATATGATACGTGCCGGCTTCCACGTTTCCGTAATCCAAGTGGTAGGTGTACGTTCCCGCTTCGTTTTCAATCTTCATCTCGCCGTTTTTATCGGTTAGGTTAGAACCGTAAAAATCTCCTTCCTGCCTGATTTCCAATAGCGTATTTGTAACCGGATTGCCTTTTGTATCTTTTACGATAAAGGTGGTTGTATAGTAATCTACGCCGGATATGACTTGGAATTTTATATCATATTCGCCCACCACGAAATCGCGTTGCACGATGTCTTCCATAACGTAACGGTATTTTCCCGGCATCAATCTGTCCCAAATAACTCCGTTATCGCTCGTTTTCAACATATCGTGCGAGAAGTCATCGTAGAACGGATCGGGGTTTAACGTGCCGTCTTCGTTGTATTTGTAGATAGTTCCGTACACGTTTTTGACCGGTACCCGGTTTTTGTCAAGTACCGTAATTTCCACTTCCGGCTTGATAGGCAGAACGATGAAAACAATTGTATCTTGTTGTGCCGATAATACCGTTTGGAACGAACCGTATTTTCGTCCGTTGAAACCCATATCCGTCAGCAGAAAGTTATATACATACTCTCCGGGCAAACACTTGGCAGGCTTATCAAAAAAACTGTATTCATTTCCTTCTTCGTCTTGCTTGAAAGAGGATACAATGTAGAAGGAGTTGGTTTTGTCAGGAAAGGACAAGTCAATTTGTTTTACCTGTGGAAAAACCTCTTTCCCGTCGAGCAGGAATTTAAAATAAACATTTTTCATCGCTGCTTTGCGTTGCAGGATGATGGTGGTATCCGATTGAATGGAAAAGTTAAAAAGGCTATCCAGCACGGCAGCTTGGTAATCGCCGATTAATAGATAATCGGTAAAAGTTCCCTCTTCATTTGTTACGAATCCGGTATGAGCAGCCAAATCAAACTGTGTATCCGGTAGTAAAGCGCCGTTTTCGTATTTGAAAATTTCGGCAGAATAGAAAGGCAACGGCTGATCTTCGGGATCCAAGAGGATAAATTTCACCTCTTTTTTCTTTACGATGTCAATATAAATCGTGGTATCTTTTCCGCGTGTTGCTTTGGTAATTTCGGGAATATCAAAAGCGCCGGACATAGCTCCGTTATAGTTAAAATCATTGATCGAAAAGGAGTAGGTGTAGTTTCCTTGTCCCAAAAGTGTTGAGGAACGATGATTTATACTGGTCGAATTTATGCGGAAATTACTGATTCCGGATGGATACACCACTTCGCCGTCCAACCGGTAGGTAAACGCTACGCGGTAAAAGTCGTCGTAATAAAGTGTGATGATTGTTGTGTCCTGCGTGGCGATAAAAGATTCGGAGTGATTGCCAAATGCGGATTCGACCGTACAGTCTGAGTCTTTGTATACCCAAACCGTATCTGCCGCGTTTTTGTTGGTTTTATACTCAAAATGGTTTATTATATATGGTGTGTACGGAACCGGCTCTTCGGTGTCTTTCCACACTGTATTTACGATTATGACAACAACTTCGTCTTCGACCCATTCAGGGGGGAATGGCGGTTTTCCTCCACCACCTCCGCCGCCGCCACCGGTTCCACCTCCGCCGCCGGGTTTTGTTTCAAAGGAAAAATAGACCGTGTCGCTCATTGCCGGATTAAAATAAGGGATAAACTCTGTGGTTAACAAGCCATATTTAGTTGTCATAACTTTTGCCTGATATTCAACACCCGGTTTGCAAGATACCGGACTGTCGAAGAGGTGGTAGCCTGCATTGTTGGGACCAGCTTTTGCGGGTGATTCTCCGTGAAGAATCATATACTGTCCGGCATCGTTTTTCCGGTACACAGTAATATTTCCGGCTGCAACATCTATGATTTCGTTGTCTATTTTAAAGCCAAAATAAATCGAGACTAAAGCGTAGGCGCTTTGTGCACTGACATCTTTCTTCAATCCGCCGTTCATCGTAAACGCTTCCTTTTGCAGGAGAGCCATATAGCTGTACTTTTCTTTGTCGAGCAGGATAAACTCCGCCACGCCGTCAGTGTCGGTCTTTTTGGTTGAAATAAGCGAATCGGAACCGTTTGGCAGGGTTTTGTACATATTGACCTCATCGTCGACCAACGGATTATCGTTATTATCCCGCAAAGTGATTGCCGCCTTGCGGAAGTCCAAGTCTATCCAAGCAAAAGGGGCTCCCGGTGCAATAGAAAAACTGCCGATGGAGTAGTCGCCGTAATTCACTTCATACTTATAATCGCCCGGAAGAAATGAGCTGATGACAATCCGTCCCAATTCATCGGTAATCTGCGTGATGTCATACTCTTCGTTTTGCGATGTTATTTTTATCTCCACGGAAGGGAGCGGTGCATTATCCGGATCGGTTATTTGAAAAATAAGAGGCAGACTCTGTCCAAACAGGGAAACCGTACTCAATAACATTACCAAAACGAATGCTGCATTTTTATAAAATATTTTCATTATTTATTGTTTCTTAAAGATTAGAAGTTCCCTATTATCAATTAGATATGGAAGAGATTAAAGGATATCAAATGTGTCACAAAGGTAGTAATTTTTTTTCAAAAACGGGTAATCCAATCAATCAATTTTGAGCCGCTTCGCCATATTTGGAAATAAGGTGTCTGAATAGAACCGAAATGACGATAAGCGTTTTCTACACTTTCCATCATACTTCCCTCAAAATCGAATGATTTTGTTTTTCCTGAGAGAAATTTTAACGCTTCCCATACTGTCAAAGAAGAGGCTCCCGATGAACGGAATTTCGGGTTGGTAAACTGAATCATATAATATGCCGATTGTTTGTCCCAAGCGATAAACGCGCCTGCGTGAAAATTCCCGTTTTGGTCTTTTATGGCAATAATCATTCCTTGGTTTTGAGCAACGGCGGCATTGTAACAGGCGTGGAATAACGCTTCCGGACATTCATTTTTCTCCCCCTTGGGCGATAGGGAAAGTGTTTTGTATTTATAAAATTCTTCCGGAGAGAGATCAAAAGAGACTTCCAACTCTTTTTCTGCTTTCCGGATATGTCTCTTGTTGGAATCCGAGAAATTGGCGAAAACCTGATCTAAGTCGGAAATATCCGGAATGCGATAGGTATAGCGGGTTGTTTGAGAAAACCCGCGCCAATAAAAAGGCAACCAATTGGTAAATGAGAAATGGAAATATTGTAGAAAAAACGCTAATTTCAGCTTGTCTAATTGCGAAATAATGTCGTTGCAAATTTTCTTTTCGTAACTCAATCGCTCGTTTTCGGTTTGTTCTGCCGGATAGTCGATCCAAACGCCGTTTGTTTGCGTCAACACCGGTTGTAGAATATACCGCAGTCCCCATTTTCTTTTGAGGAAAAAGGGCATACTCGCTATAATCTTCTCGTTTGCATCCCGAACAAACAAAACATCCCATTGTCCGCCCACGCAGACTGCTTCCATCCACCAATATTGGGAGAAAAGCGGGATTTCGGGGTGTTCCTCGCAGAGTTGCTTGTATGTGAGTTTGTTTGAATTCATAAATTGTTTTTAACTTTTTCCTAAATTGCCAATTTTTCTATAAGTCCTTTAATATTATTTATTACAGACGACGGATGCGTTATAAAGTTACCTGCTACTCCACATAAAATGCCATGTATCGTTTGAAAAGCAAAACGAATGCGAGGAATATTAGGTTGTTCTTTCTTGAGCTGAATTTTTATCTGCTGTAAGTCCGTATTGATTTCTTCTTGCTCATCAGATAATTTGTTAGCAATCTCTGTTATTTGAGGTATAATGCTTTCTATTTCTTTTCTCAAATCATTAGATAAAGAAATAGTATTTTTTCCATCAATAATATTTATCTCCTGCCCTTTGGGAATGAAATATTTAATATTATAATTATTAACTATACTTTGCATAGGTATTTCCCTATTATAACGAGCATCGTAATATGGGCGACCATTTGCATAATGATTACTAATTGCATCTTCCGACAACCAAAGAGGATTATCCTTTTCTATAAAATCGGGAATTTGTCCAAAACGTTCTATTCTGTACTGCAACTCCGGTTTTTTGCTCCTGTATGAATTAAAAATATCGTTTAATGTTTCCCGTAACTTATCCAAATAAGCTGTTTTATTTTTCCCCTTTACCGAAACACTTATCATACGTTCTTCTTCCCACTCTCTGATTAAGGCAATGGAGCCTTTTTCATCTTCCAACACAACGCCATAACGCCACACCAAAGGTTCTTTCCCTTCTTTTTTTATTTCTTCATTGTGCCTAACAATAAAACGGGAAATGGTATTGAGTGGCAAAGGCTGTTCAGCTTTATAGCGAAGCATAAGCGTTTCATCCATAGGAAAATGATAATTCGATAATATTTTCGGACGGTCTCTGTGCAATAGGTGAGGAATAATTAGACAACCTTTTTTCTCTGTTTCATAAGCCAGCCCATAACGTTCATATTTCATCAAATCAAAGAGATACTGATGTTTCTCCTTTGGATAACGCTCCATATCTTTTTCAAATACGGTAGAAAAATCATTGATATGTATCGAATGTTCACTATTATTATGTACCCAATTGATGATTTTATAAATCCCCTGACTAATCCATTCGGGGTTTAATACCAACGTATCAAAGCGCTTCAAATCTTCATAATGTAAACAAATTCCCAACGCATGAAGATTTTTCAATAATCCTTCAAAATCATCAACGTTGTTTCTTTTCGCAATTTTTTCAAATTCATTAATACCAATCAGTTCTTTTTTGCTTTCTGTAAAATATTGTTCCAATTCTTTCTTTACATTGAAATAATTCGAGGGAATTTCCAAACTTTTCCATGAGGGATTATTTTTGATGTATTCTATAACTTTTTTACGGAATTTTTCCAAGTCATTCTTATCGTCTCGAATAGAAAAATAATCATCTTCGACAATCGGATATTTGTCTTTCAAACTGTTAATCGGTATTTCGGGAATATGATTGTCTCTTGTATTGACCAAAATAAATACTTCCGAATTACCGCCATAATTTTCAATGTGGTTGAGCCAATACTCCAAACGATTTCGTCCTTCTGTACGTCCGTCGTACACCAAGATATACAGGCAACGTTCCGAAAGGAAAAATTGATGCACGGCATGCGTTACTACGTGTCCGGCAAAATCCCAAAGATGTATATTGATATCCTCATTTTCAGGTTTCCAAAGGGAAGTATCCACGCCGGCAGTACTTTCATTATCCTTAGTCATTGGCGCGTTAGGGTCTTTCAACCTGCGGGCTAAACAGGTTTTCCCTGCTCCTTTTTCTCCTAAAATGATAATGCGCGCTTCGTTCAAATGTTTTGCTCCCCGTTTTTCCAACTCTTCCAAATAGCGAGCAACAGCAGCAGCTCCCTGTGTTTGGATTTCTGTCGGGACATTCATTCGTCTTTCAAGTGCTTCTTTATCCAATTCAAAAGATTTTTCAAAAATATTTTTATATAAATCCCCCCAATATGAACAATGCTCATGATCTAATGCTTGCAGAAAATTATCCCATATTGCTCCGTATAATTCTAAATAATTATTAAAAGTCGTGTGTCCATTTTGAATATTTTGAATATCTTTTAAGAGAATATTTTGCATATCGTCATCGTCATCGTTGGCGGCGGCACTGGCGGCGCTGGCGGCGCTGGCGGCGTCGTAGGCGGCGGCGTAGGCGGCAGCGTAGGCGACGTTGGCGGCGTCGTAGGGGGTGTAGGCGGCGTTGGCGTCGTAGGCGGCGTTGGCGGCGTCGTAGGCGGCGTCGTAGGCGGTGTTGGCGTAGGCGGCGTTGTAGGAAATTTTTAAATAATATTGGCATACATCTAAAGCACGGAAAATAGCATATAAATGTCTCTGCCAGTCTTCTTTTTTCCAATAATAAAAATTACCTCGCCTGCCTAAAAAAGGTAATGCTCTTACGGCACATAACCAAGCAAAGAGAATTTTTTGTTCTCTGTTCATTTTTTGCAATTCCGCCTCTATCTGTTCTCTAAAAGTTTCACTATCCATACTTTCTAAAATTTTCAAATTACATCCAAATCATTTATTTATGCGAATCAGGAGTTGAAATATTACTGTGTTTAAGAAGTTGTTAGAGTTATTTACAATATGAATTAAACATTAAAACATTACGCCGAAGGCGTTTAACTTGGATAACCCCGCGCAAGTAGAGGCTGTCTCAAAAGACCGTCATCCCGTGCTTGACGCGGGATCCCCTAAAAAAGCAATACTGATTATTAGGGGATTGCGGGTCGAGCCCGCCGCTCGGCTTTGCCGCTTGGCTCTGCCAAGAATGACGAATTGTCTTTTTGGGCTTTTGAGACAGCTCCTTGAATAAAGCCTCTCCCCCGACCCCTCTCCTCAAGAGAGGGGTGACTAAACACGAAGGTCATTTGGGTAATCGAACAAATAATGAGATACGCTCCTCTTTCTCCCCTCTCTTGAGGAGAGGGGTCGGGGGAGAGGCTTCTTATTAATAAATAAAACTACTCCCCCCAAAAAACTCCCGCAAAAGAGAAGTTGTCGGAACATCACTGTCTTGAATGGCAGAAAAATAACGGAGAAATTTCAGTAAACGATGCGCTTCCGAAAATTGTTCGCAATCTTGAGGAACATCCAACAGAATCGGCTCTACATATTTTTTGATTACTGCAAATTCAAAAATCAAGGCGGAATTAAACATCGCATCTGCATTTTCCTGATATGGGAATATCCATTTCGCCTCACCTTTCTGTACGCTCTCCCAGCGTGAGATGGTGTCTTCTGCCGAGTATCCCCGGTATTTGAAGTCACGAATAATACGCCTCAACAAACGATTATCGGTCGTCGGAATCCAGTTGTGGTCGTCCAATGAAATTGTAGTCAAAGCCGATACATAAACTTTAAATTTTTGCTCGTCTGCAATTTTTGTCAAATCAGGATTAAGGGCGTGAATCCCTTCCAGCACCAACAGGTTATGACTCTTCAACTGCATTTTTTCTCCTCGATATTCGCGTTGACCGGTTTGAAAATTAAAAGACGGTATTTCGACCTCTTCGCCGTCAAGCAATTTGGATAAATCACTATTGAAAAGTTCCAAGTCCAACGCATACAAAGACTCAAAGTCATAATCTCCTTTCTCGTCTTTCGGAGTCAATTCCCTTGGCAAGAAATAATCGTCGAGCGAAAGCGCGATAGGCAGTAGTCCGTTTACGGCTAACTGAATACACAATCGTTTGCTGAAAGTGGTTTTTCCCGAAGAAGAAGGACCGGAAACCAACACCACCTTTACATTTTTATTATTGTAGATTTGGTCGGCAATCCGGGAGATTTTCTTCTCTTGCAGCGCTTCTGCCACTTTAATAAGCATAGACGCATTGTGCGTTCTTTTGAGGGCTAAGTTCATATCACCCACATTTCGCAGTCCCATAATACGGTTCCATTCCGTATTTTCGCCGAAGGTTTCAAACAGTTTTTCCTGAGCGATAAACTCTTCCACCTTTATTGGGTTTTGCCTGTTTGGCACTCGCAGCAGTAGTCCGTCATAATAGAGTTGCAGGTCAAATACCCTCAAATATCCGGTTGACGGAGCTAATGAGCCGTAGTAGTAATCATATAAGTCTTTCAATTTATAGACGCGAGTGTACAGTGTACCCAAACTTTTTAAGAGATTTACCTTGTCTTCTGCGCCCGATTTTTCAAAAATCTCAATGGCTTTTCCGGTAGAAAGTTCTACCATATCAAAAGGGATATCCTGTAAAATCGTCAGACTCATTTTTTCTTTTATCGCTTGAACGTCATCTTCTGTCAGTTTGCGGTTCAGGTCAAGAATTTTACAATAATATCCTTTGGAAATCGGGTGTTCGATGCGCAACGAGGTTTCGGGATACAATTCCTGTATAGCTTCATACAGCACAAAACTGAGCGAACGCATATAAGTACGCATACCCGAAGGGTTGTTTATTCCGACAAATTCAATTGTTTTGGGTTTATACACTCGAAATTTCAAGTCTTTCATTTTATTGTTCGCTCTCGCAGCAATTACTCCATATTTTAGTTGTAATCCCAAGTCTTTGTATATCTCCAGCAAATTCGTGCCGATAGGATATTTCTTGCGAACATCGTTGTTTTTACAATAGATCTCTATCATTAAATCCATAAAAATCGTGTTTTTTATTTGTTAATCCTCCACAGGTTAATTAAAGTCACCCTAACGGGCGAAGAGGTTTTTGTGTGCTCTCTTCACCCGTTAGGGCGACATTTGAATAGCCGTAAGCAAAGCATACGGTATGTTTAGTTATCTTAGTTATCGTCTTATCAGTGTAAAGTGTCCTACAAACGCTTGATCCAATCCATCATCATCGACTATGTACCAATAGTCGGTCGAAGGCATTGGTTGTCCGTTCCATGTGCCGTCCCAGCCAGTGCTGTGCGAACCGGGGTATTTTGCTACAAGTCTACCCGAACGATCGTATATTTCAACGGTGGCATTCGGATAATAATCTCGCAGATTTATGATGTCCCACGTATCGTTTTCACCATCTCCATTTGGAGAAAAGAACGAAGGGAAAATCGGCATACGCGCCCTTACTGTGTGTGTTACCTCTTTCGATCTACAGCCTAACACATCTTCGATAACGAACGTATGAAGACCCAATGATAAATTGAATTTTTCAGGATATTCGTCGAACTTTCCATCCACACCGTAGAGGAATGGCGGAGTTCCATAATTTTCATCAGCAATGATTTTACGGTCAAGGTACCCGATTGAATCAATGCGTGAAATTCTCGGCAGCGTGAAAACTGTTACCGTAAATGTCTCTTCCGCGCTACATTTTCCGCGCGTCATTTCTACTCTATATGTCGTAACTATTGGCTCTGTTGTAGCGATAACCGCCGCTACGGGAAAGGTAGACCTATTTCCCAGTTCGTTTGAACTTCCGTCTATTGTCCAGCTATAAGTGGTTGCGTTGTAGGAACTTGCATTCAAGGTTGTTCCGCCTGTACAGAGCAGGCTGTCTCCGGTGATACTTCCGGTCAACGGTTTGTCGACAGAAACTTTTGTTTCAGCCACTGCCGGCGTTGCACCGCAGAACTCGACGACTACCTTATATGTATTTTGGGAAGTATAGCCGCTTGTTCCTGTAAAAAGAGGGACAACGGTAATATTTTCCTTATCATCACTATCAGGGATAGGATTGCCGTTTTGAAACCATCTTATTGTTGCACCGACCGGACTTACATTTATGGCATTTAAGTCTATTGTTTTTCCTTCTTCTTCACAAAATCCGCTTTCGGAAGAGATTAATCCGGTAACGGAAGGTATATCGTTAATTACTTTCAATGTAAATGTTAGAACACTATCGGCGCCGTTTACTGCCGTGAGATCAATCGTTTCGTATCCGGCGACGTAAAATATTGTGTTTGATAATGGGTTTTTCCATGGTAATTCGCTTGCGCATATTGTTTTTCCGTCAGTGCCGAAAACTGTTTTCAAAACTGTTAAATCAAGAGTTAGAATACTGTCGCAGCCGACTACCGTTTTTGGATTTACCGTATAAATACCTGTTGCCGAAAACTCTTCACCTCCAAATTTGTATGGCAGATTTCTTTCTTTAACAACAGCTGTTACTTTTGGCATCTCATATCTTTTGCTAATAACTACATCCTTTTCAAATTTTCGGGGAGGATTACCCTCATAGGTCATTGAGAGATAATACCTGCCATTATAATCAAGCAATGTTCCGTTCGGTGAGTTCTCTCTTTTAAGAATAAGCACTTCGGCTGTTTTTTGTGCGGGTGTAAGTGTGATTCCACTTGGAGCCTCCCATTCGTATTGCATTTTGCTTGGATCAGGTTCTTCTCCTTCTGCAAATACGGGTTTTAAGCTAAACTGATTCTCATTCTCACAAACAGGCTCCGGATCCATTCCGATACCGGTAGGAGTAGGGCAACTAATCTCAACATCATCCGTAATTGCATTAAAAGAAATCAATCCGGGTTTCATCGAATAGTTTGTAACGAGTAAGAGATACCATTCTCCTTCCTTTGCATTCGTAATGGTACATATCTCCGGATAATCCATTTGGTCAACACCGCAACGTCCATCTGTATTAGGCATAGGGGGGAGGGTGAACGGTAATCCCGTATAAATTTGATCCAAGACATCTTTTTTAGAATTGCCATAAAAAGGTCCCCAACTGGAAAAATCAATATCTGCATATTTAGTAGGATCATCCGGTTGAATATGTGCTATTTTAAAGGAAATGTCGGCACAACGTGTTGCACCGCAGGCAGGTACACCCAATATAATTTTATTATTAATGACTTTTCCTACTCTAAAAATAAACCAAGTGGGGACGTACCTACTTGATACGCCACCCCAATCCAAACAACCTAACCCTCTCAAAGGGTCGTGTGGAATAAAATACAAAAGCGTCTTGTTTTCTGTACCGGCTTCATAAGGTTCAACGCCATCCGTACAGAAGTGAGTTACGTTATTTTCATGCCCCCAAGGAATATCGCAGGTACCATCAATGCCGAAACACCCCGGCTGCCCGCTCATACTTGCAGAAAAAAGCAGCAACATAGAGATGCTTATAATGAATTTTAATTTATTTGTAAATTTTTGCATTGGCATTTTCTTTTTGTTTAATGACTTTGTGGATTTAGAGACAAAAATATAGGATTTTTTATTCTTTTCAAAATTAATGAAATAATATTTTTCTTTTTGTGAATAAAAATGTATATTTGCGTCACGTTTGGAATATTAAAACACATAAACAAATGGAAACAAAAGATACAAAACAAGTTGCAAAATCACAAAATAGAGAGGAAAGACCAAAATCAAAATTTACCTTATTCAGAGAAAAATATCCGGAAGGGATTGGCGAAATTGTAAATATGCGGGCTGTATTAAGATAAATATAAAAAGATATTGAAATTATGAGATACTACTTGGACACTAATGTAGTAAAAGGTTGTTTGAATTAATTATCAAGACCCTCTGGATATTTTTTTTATCTTATTGAATTTCAAATACAAACAGATTCCTCACTCCACTCCGTTGCGTTCGGAATGACTTTTTGACTTATGGGGAGAGGTAAGGGAGGAGGGAGCGGCGGCTTTGCCGCCGCTCCCTCCTCCGTAAACGTTGAAACACAGGTCATTCCGAACGCAACGAAGTGAAGTGAGGAATCTCGCTTATCCCGAACTCAGGGTTACAACTTGTGTTTAATAGACGGTAGGTGTTTTTAATAAATTTTTAAACAACTCATTACCATTTTAATAATAGCTTTTTCATACATTTGGAAAAAATTATAATAGAAAGATGAACCGCTCTTTTTTTAAAACAAAATGGATAGCTATTTCGCTGATATTGTTAGTGATAGCAGGAATGATTGTCTATCCGAAATTGAAAGATTATTGGGAGGCGGACAGCGCTGATGCGCCGGTTACAAGTTCTCCCGTACAAAGAAGGCCGCTGAATGTCTCTTTTGAAGTGATTGCTCCCAAACCCCTTACCGAGCGAATCAACGTGGTGGGCAGTTTGTTTCCGGACGAAGAGGTGGATCTTACTTTCGAGTCGTCGGGCAAATTAATCGGCATTTACTTCAAAGAAGGTACCTCGGTGCGACAAGGAGATTTGTTGGCAAAGATAAACGACCTCCCGTTGCAAGCTCAGTTAAAAAGACTTATGGCACAACTTCCGTTGGCAGAAAACAGGGTGTTCAGGCAAAAAACGTTGTTGGAAAAAGATGCGGTCAGTCAGGAGGCGTTTGAGCAGGTAAACACCGATTTGTATCAACTGCGTGCGGAAATCGAACTGGTAAAAGCGCAAATAGCTCAAACCGAATTGAGAGCTCCTTTCGACGGATACATCGGGTTGCGTTATGTAAGCGAAGGCGCTTATGTCTCGCCTTCTACTTTTATTGCCCGCTTGACGAGAGTCTCGCCGATGAAGATCAATTTTTCGGTTCCCGAACGGCATGCTTTCCAAATTCAAAAGGGAACGCGCATTGAGTTCAAAACGGATGTCAATCCGGTCTTGACCGAGGCAACCGTCTATGCGTTGGATGCTACCATCAATGAGGAAACACGTACTCGCAATGTTCGCGCCATTTTTCCGAATACAAGAGGAGAGTGGGTACCGGGCGCGTTTGTTTCCGTCGAAATTTCATTCAATGAAATCTCTAATGCAATAACTATTCCTTCTCAAGCTCTTATTCCGGAATTGGGAAGAGACCGTGTTTTCCTTTACAGATCGGGAAAAGCAGAACCGGTAGAGGTACTCGTCGGTTTAAGAACGGAGGCAAGGGTACAGATAGTGAGAGGATTGCAGGTAGGAGATACGCTGTTAACTTCAGGAATGTTGCAGTTGCGCACAGGAATGCCGGTTGTTTTGAATAAATAATGCGAATCACGGGTTAGAATGTGCCGTTAGGCACAAAATGTTGGTAGAAATGTTGCAAATTCCGGTATTTTTGTGCCGTTAGGTACAAAATGTGATTTATGTTTTTACATATTGCGTACCTACGGCACGCTATTTGGTAAATTAATCTGTTTTCTACCAACATATTGTCCCTAATGGGACAAGAAAACCAACATTCAACCCGTGATTCGCATAAATAATTAATATTAATATAGTTTAGTTAAGCCCTGAAAGGGCGATATATACCAGCGTAGGGTAACACCCTGTGCTGGAATATCTAAGGCTTTCAACCTTAATTAAAAAGATATTTTATGACGTTTAACAAATGAACATAGCAGAATTAAGTATAAAACGCCCCGTACTTTCGACCGTAGGAACGATTGTTATTGTTGTTTTTGGGGCAATAGGTTATATTTATTTGGGTGTGAGGGAATTTCCGAGTGTGGACAATCCAATCATCACGGTAACAACTACTTACACGGGAGCAAATGCCGATGTAATCGAAAATCAAATTACCGAACCGTTAGAGCAAGAGATAAACGGCATTTCCGGTGTTCGTACTTTGTCGAGCCGTAGTCAGCAGGGACGTAGCGTGATTACGGTCGAATTTGAGTTGAATGTCAATTTGGAGACTGCCGCCAACGATGTACGCGATAAAGTTTCGCGTGCTCAACGCCGTTTGCCGCGCGATTGCGACCCTCCGATTGTTTCCAAACAAGATGCCGATGCCTCGCCTATTATGCAGATTACGGTACAAAGTCCTACCCGTTCGTTGTTGGAAGTGAGCGAAATAGCCTCGCTTACGGTAAAAGAACGCCTGCAATCTATCAAAGATGTGAGCGGCGCTGACATTTGGGGCGAGAAAAGGTATGCAATGCGTTTATGGCTCGATCCGCTCAGAATGGCGGGAACGGGCGTAACACCGCTGGATGTAAGGAATGCGATCAATAGCGAGAATTTGGAATTACCTTCGGGGACGTTGGAAGGAGACTTTACGCAACTTGCCATCCGGGTGCGTGGTTATATGAACTCGCCGGAGCAATTTGACGATGTTATTATTAAAAAAGACGGCGACCGTATTGTGCGCTTTCGCGATATTGGTCGTGCCGAATTGAGCGCGGAAGACCTGCGCGGCTATCTGAAAATAAACGGCGAACCGATGGTGAGTGTCGTGGTGATTGCTCAACCCGGCGCCAATCAGATCGAAATTGCCGATGAGGTTTATCGTCGCGTCGAGGCAATGAAAAAAGACCTTCCAGAAGATATTACGGTTGGGGTAGCTTTTGATAATACGAGATTTATACGCGCCTCAATCAGAGAGGTGCAGCAAACCTTATACATCGCTTTCTTTTTGGTAGTGGTGGTTATTTTCCTTTTCTTGCGCGATTGGCGCGTAACGTTGTTGCCGGTGCTTGTGATTCCGGTCTGCTTAATCGGGACGTTTTTCGTGATGTACCTGTTTGGCTACTCCATCAACGTGCTTACAATGTTGGCAATTGTGCTTGCCGTGGGGTTGGTGGTGGACGATGCCATTGTGGTTGCCGAAAATATTTACACCAAAATTGAAGCCGGAATGTCGCCCGAAGAGGCGGGAATAAAAGGTGTAAAAGAAATTTTCTTTGCTGTTGTTTCGACCACGATTACGCTTGTTGCCGTGTTCCTTCCTATTATTTTTATGTCGGGTATGGCCGGAAAATTGTTCGTGGAGTTTAGTATCGTGATTTCGGGAGCGGTGATTATCTCCTCTTTCGTAGCGCTCACCTTTACGCCGATGCTTGCGACCAAGATGTTGAAAAAACGAAAAGAACAAGGCGCTTTCTATCGTAAAACGGAACCTTTTTTTGATAAACTGAATAATATATATTATAGCTCGCTTGATGCTTTTTTGCGGAAAAGATGGTTGGCTTTCCCGATTATGATTCTTGCTATTGCGGCGATGGTGTATGCTTATATTTTAGTGCCTTCGGAAACGGCTCCGAGGGAAGACCGTTCGTTTTTGACCATAAATACCCGGCTTCCCGAAGGTTCTACCTTTGAGCTTTTTGACAGATATGTTTCGGAAGTTTCATTGTTGGTCGATTCGCTGGTGCCCGAACGAATAAGCAACATCACAATCGTAAGGGGAAACGGAGGATTTGTGCGCTTGATGTTGCCCGATATTAAAAAACGTGAACGTTCGCAAATGGAAATTGCGGAATCGCTGCCGGGACCTCTCTCTAAGTTGACTGTCGGACGGGCGTTTGTGCAACAACAAGCCACGTTTGGCGGAAGAGGAGGACAGCCGGTGCAGTATGTGTTGCAAGCTCCGAATTTGGATAAACTCCGCGAGTTTTTGCCGTGGTTCTTGGAAGTGGCAAGTCAAAGCGATGTGCTGACTATGGTCGATGCCGACCTTAAATTTAACTCGCCTGAACTTTATGTAAATATTAATCGCGACAAAGCAAATATACTTGGCGTAAACACGCGCGATATTGGCGAAACGCTCCAATATTCCCTTAGCGGGCAGCGAATAGGTTATTTTTATTTGGACGGAAAACAGTATCAGATTTTGGGAGACATCAACCGCCAACAGCGTAATCAACCCGAAAACATCACTTCGCTTTATGTGCGCAATCGTTACGGTGAAATGATTCAATTAGACAACCTTGTAACGTTGGAAGAGGGAGTTACGCCGCCAACGTTGTTCCGTTACAACCGCTTTGTCTCGGCAACGGTTTCGGCAGGATTAGCTCCGGGATATACCATCGGGCAGGGATTGGACGAGATGGATCGCATTGCCGCCGAGGTGTTGGACGATACTTTCCGCACTTCGCTTGCCGGCGAGTCAAAGGAGTATAAAGATAGCTCTTCGAGTCTGGCGTTTGCGATGGTGTTGGCAATTGTGCTTATTTTCTTGGTTTTGGCAGCGCAATTCGAAAGTTTCAAAGACCCGTTTGTGGTGATGTTTACTGTGCCGCTTGCTATTGCCGGAGCGTTGTTGTCGCTCCATTGGGCAGGACTGACGTTGAATATTTTCAGCCAAATCGGGATTATTATGCTTATCGGGTTGGTAACTAAAAACGGAATTTTGATTGTGGAATTTGCCAACCAAAAACAAATTGCCGGTATGAGTAAACCGCAAGCCATTCGATACGCCGCTCAACAACGTTTTCGTCCGATTTTAATGACCAGCATCTCTACCATTTTGGGACTTCTGCCTCTTGTTTTCGCTTCGGCAGAAGGTGCAAACGGACGAATTGCGATGGGTACTTCCGTTACGGGAGGAATGATATTGTCTACATTTCTAACGCTTTATGTTATTCCGGCGATGTATTCTTATATCTCCTCGGATTTACATCGCAAAGCGGTGAAAAAACGGTTGAAGCGGTTGAAAGAGAGGAATTAAGAGCCTCTCCCCCTGCCCCTCTCCACAAGAGAGGGGTGACTAAACGAGAAGGTCATTTGGGTAATTGAACAATTGGGTAATTGAACAAATAATAAAATACGCTCCTCTTTCTCCCCTCTCTTGTGGAGAGGGGCTGGGGGAGAGGCTTTAATAAAACATCAAAAATATGTTGAAATTTTTTAGAATTTACGGTTTATCTTGCGTTGTAACGCTGTTGATTCTTTATTTAAGCATTACAACCAGCGTACCGATGGAGGATAAAGTTCCTCGATTTGAAGGAATGGACAAGGTGGTTCACTTTTTCCTTTATGCCCTTTTGTCGTTGGCAATTTGCCGTGATTTTTTCCGGCAGTCGGTCTCTTTCTCTTCGCGAAAAATGATTATTTGGGCGATTATTTTACCCATTGCCTATGGCGGATTGATTGAAATATTGCAAGAAGCATTTTTCTATCCGCGTACTGCCGAGTGGGGCGATTGGATTGCCGATATATTGGGCGTGTTTGCCGGATATTTTTTAGCCCGAAGATTTTATCCCAACATCGTAACGCAGGAAAAAACACTCAAATGAAAATCGCAATCGTAGGAACAGTTTATCCGTACCGAGGCGGACTTGCCGCTTTCAACGAACGGCTTGCCCGTGAATTTCAAAAAGAGGGTCACGAGGTGCTAATGTACACGTTTACATTGCAATATCCCTTTTTCCTTTTTCCGGGAAAAACACAGTATTCGGAGGAATTGCCCCCCAAGGACTTAGTGATTCGAGAAGAGATAAACTCCGTAAATCCATTGAATTGGTTGATTGCGGGTCGCAAAATTCGCTCCGGTAAGCCGGATGTGGTTATTTTTGCCTATTGGATGTCGTTTATGGCTCCGTGTTTCGGAACAATTGCTCGTGTTATAAGGAAAGATCGAAAAATAAAGTGTATTGGCTTAGTGCATAATATGATTCCGCACGAGCCGAATTTGTTGGATAAACTTTTCCCGCGTTATTTCGTAAACGCAATGGATGCTTTTGTCGCGCTGTCGGAATCGGTCGTGAAGGATATTGCAAAATATGACAAAAAGAACAAACCCAAGTGTTTTTCCCCGCATCCGATTTATGACCATTACGGCGATGTGATGAGCCGCGAATCAGCATTGTCAAAGTTGAATTTGGATAAAGAGAAAAGGTATCTGCTGTTTTTTGGTTTTATCCGCGCCTACAAAGGGTTGGACTTGCTGCTTGATGCGTTTGCCGATAAACGCTTGCGCCGGTATGATTTGAAACTAATCGTTGCCGGAGAGTTTTACGAAGACGAACAATTTTACCTCGAAAAAATCAACGCATTAGGCATCAACGCCGATGTGGAACTTCGTACCCGGTTCATTCCCGATGCGGAGGTCAATGCCTATTTCTGTGCGGCAGATATGGTGGTGCAGCCCTATAAATCAGCCACACAAAGTGGAGTAACCCAGATTGCTTACTATTTTGAAAAACCAATGTTGGTTACCGATGTTGGCGGCTTGGCAGAAATCATTCCGAATGGGAAAGTAGGATATGTCGTCGCTCCGGATGCTCAGTCTATTGCTGATGCTTTGGTTGATTTTTATGAAAATGACCGGGGAAAGTTTTTTTCGGAAAATGTTAAAATAGAAAAAGAGAAGTATGCTTGGTCGAGGATGACGGGGGGGATTGTTGATATAGCCAAGTAAAATTTTGCTCGCGAATATAAACATCGAAAGAAGAAAACCCCAAAAAGGAAAAAAATACGAGTGATTCATTTCTTTATGTCAATTGGTCGTTTTTGTATACATTTGTTTTGAGTATTCTAAAAAATCATCAAATTTTTCAATTAAAGTGTCTATTTTTGAATTGTTTTTGGTCGATAATGATTCCTTGAAAAGATCTAATAATTTATCATGACTTTTTATCAAAACATCATGACTTTCAGCAACTTTTTTGAATGACTCTGCATTCATTTTACTGATTTCCATATTTGTTTTTTCAATGGTAATAATCTCATTGAAGTTGTGTTCAAATTGCTCTATTAAAATTTGATTTTCTTTGTCTTTTTTGTCTGATTTGAGTTGCAAATTTTTCGATTGATTTTCATTCAACATCTCTCCTTCGCCTGTCAATAACCAACTTTTATTTAATTCGGGATATGCTTTTAAGATTTTGTCAACAGTTTTCATGGTGATATTATCTCTAATGTTATTCACATACCCGCGTGAAAGTCCCACACTTTTTGCAAATTTATCTTGGCCTATACCTAAATATTTTAAAAATTCGATCAACCTTTCTTTTATTTTTTTGTGCATATTTTATTATGTATTTAAAATACTGGTTATTAAAAATATAAATTATTTTTCTCATCTGCAACTTCTCTTCTTATTTCTTTGTTTTACTCAATAAAATTATACAAACATAAAGTTGTTCACCGATAAATAAGGTTGATAATCTTGTTTTTATGAATTCTTTTTTTTGCTTCTTAAGAATAAAGAAAAAAATCCATATAGGCTGATTTTATACGAAAAATAACAAAAAGTATAAAATATTATGTTTTTTTCTTTGAATTGCATAAAATATTATGTAATTTGCCGCTCGTTAATTTTTTTAGGAATATATAATTTGAAATGCCAGATATGATTAATAATTACAATTTTTCTGATGAATCCCAAAATGCATTTCGCATTGCCGAGTCATATTCAAAAGATTCTATGAGCAAGGCGATTGAACCGGCACATTTGCTGAAAGCTGTTTTGCACAAAGATACTGGCTTAATTGATTTGTTGGAAAGAGAACTCGACAAAGACTATTACTATCTTTTAGATTGGGCAAATGCTCGAATCGGTTTATTGCCCAAGTTCTCAACGCCAAACTTTGAGTGTTCATTCTCCGATGTATCTCAAGCTGTTTTGAGACAAGCGGAAAATTATCGTGAATCAACAAATATCACCAAATTAGAGCCGGTTTTCCTTTTGGCAGCTTTAGCAACACCTGGCGTTGGGTTTACATTCGAAGAGTTACAAACCTTCACTTTATCTGCTGATGAACTGCTGGCGAAGAAACCGGCAAAAGAGCAAGTGAAGTCTTCATTCTCGACAACGCAGGCAGGGAAAAATTTAGCCAAATATACCATTGATAAATATGTAGAAGTTCAAAACGGATACAAGCCCGTTGTCGTCGGTTTTGAAAAAGAATTACAAGTTATCTTTGAGACGCTTGGAAAGAGGACTAAGTCAAACATACTGATAACAGGCGAATCCGGCATTGGAAAAACCGCTTTGATTGACGCTTTTGTACAACGTGTTATTAATAATGAAGTTCCCGATTTTCTGAAAGAGAACGTCATTTTTGAATTAGACTTGTCGGCAATATCGTCGGAAGCCAACTATAAGGGCGAAATTGAAGACCGCGCCAAAAAGGTATTGAAGGAGCTTGAAGAGATTGACAATGCAGTGTTGATTATTGAGGGCATTGATAAGATTTTTGACAAGCAAAGTTTATTATATGGTATCTCGACCTTGATAAAAAAGGAATTGAACAAGAGCGCGATACGATTGATTGCTTCCACGTCGATAGAAGGATTCACCAAGAACATTGAACACGACAAGGAGTTTACCGGTAAAATAGAAAAATTGACTATTGAAGAACCTTCTTTTGAAATGACTTCGCGTATTATCAAAGGCATCAAGAGCAGTTATGAAGAGCACCATAATTTACAGGTTTCGGATGAAGTAGTATCGGAAGCAATTCGTTTGGCTAAACGTTATATGGGTGAGCGTAGCCTGCCTGATTCGGCTTTTGATTTGATAGACAAAGCTTTGTCGCATATTCATACAATGAATAATATTTCCGGAAGAGAAATAGACCTGTTAAATGAAAAATTAGCCGGTATAAAAGCAAATGTCAAAGAAGAAGACGAAAAAAAGGCGGCGTTCAATTTACAATGGCTTCATCATGAAATTTTTAACCGTTTAAGTTTTCTATTGACTTCACAATTGGATGACAATGTTGATTTTGCAGGATTGAAAAGCAATGATGAAAAAATCAAATATCTTGAATTTATATTGCAGGAATTACAATCATTGACACAGAACAAGCGAACAATAGTTGAAGTTGCCGATCTTTCTTTGGTAATTGCACAGCAAACAGGTATTCCTATCGGGAAGATACAAACCAAAGAACGGGAAAAACTGGAAAACGCCGAAGCGTTACTCAAAGAGCGGGTAGTAGGACAAGACCACGCGATAGAAGCAGTAGTGGGCGCTATTCGTGAATATTATGCAGGTTTAAATAAAAAAGGACAGCCCATTGCTTCCGTATTTTTCCTCGGACCTACCGGAACAGGAAAAACCGAATTGACCAAAACGTTGGCAGAATTTCTATTTCAAGATGAATCAGCCATTATTCGTTTCGATATGTCGGAATTTATGGAATCACATTCCGTAGCTACTTTAATTGGCGCTCCTGCAGGATATGTGGGTTATGAAGAAGGCGGCTTGTTAGTGAACAAGATTCGCCAAAAACCTTATTCCATTGTGTTGTTCGATGAGATTGAAAAGGCGCATGCCGATATATATAATCTCTTTTTCCAAATCATGGAAGATGGCTGGTTGCACGATAAATTAAACCGTAAAGGCGATTTCTCAAATGCGCTGATTGTCTTCACATCCAATGTCGGGAGCGACTATATCTTTCAAACAGCACGCGAAAAAGGCGAAATCTCTTTGTTGGACAAGGACAGATTGAAGCAAGAGATGTTGAAAAAAAATATTCCGGCGCCTTTTATCGGACGTTTGACCGAAATAATCCCTTTCTCGCCCATTACCGAAGAAATTGTGCTGACGATATTCAATATCCATCTGAAAAGTCTTTTGAAAACGCTGGCAGACAAGAATATTAGTTTGACCATATCCGACGAAACCAAAAAGGCGTTAGCCATGTCTGAGTTTTCGCCCGAATTGGGCGCTCGTCCTATTTTGGGAATCATTCGTAATAAAATCCGCCGTCCGCTTTCCAAGATGATTATTTCGGGGGAAGTGAAGGCGGGAAGTAAGGTAGAGTTAACGCATAAAGATGGGAAATATGAATGGCTTTATAGATAAAATAAAAGAGGTATGGCATAACATAAAAAATAAGATACATAACAATAAAATTAAAAAAATAGAAATTATGAGTTCAGAAGGATTTAAAGAAAGATTTGTAGATACTCCGGATGAAATAACCGGCGGTAAAGTAAATGAGATTGCTCAAAACAAAACACTTTGGATTGGTCAACTGACTAATACTGTATCCGAGCCGGAATTTTTTCAAGATGCCAAAACCATTAAAGATGTTTTTGAGCGTTTTCAGCCTGAAGTGGAGGTGGAGTTCAGCGACGAAGACGGTTCGGTACAGGAAACATTGAAATTCACGGAAATGAAAGACTTTGAAGTGAATAACGGTAACGGAAAGTTGGTCGCCAACAGCGAGTTTCTTTGTCGCATAAAGAGTAACATTGAAACTAACGCCCAAATGAAAAAGAAAATAGAGACGGAAAGAGGATTGCGCGAAGTCTTGAATAATACAGCCGATAAAGAGAGTTTGAAAGCTGTTTTGCAAGCGATGTTAGATGAATTAAATGAAGCCAATAAATAGGAGGGAAAATTATGTCAGAAGAAAAAGTACAACAACAAAAGATTTCCGAAACGATACAAGAAGCCGGTCAACAGCCAATACAAAAGCAGGATGTAGCGAGCGCTTTATCAAAGCTAAGTAAATCAGGCGGTTTTAATCTTATTAAACGTATGTTGCCGGATGCGGAAAGATTAGACCCGCAATCCAAAGCAACTCGAAACATGTTTTTAAAAGAACAAAAATTTGCAGAAAAACGGGAACAATTGGCTGATGATATTAAAAAATGGCTAACCCTGTTGGAAGAAGATAAAAGCGCTCACAATTTGGCTGACATTTGCGACCAAAATCAGAAGAAATATCAGGAGTTATTCAATAGAAATATAGCTGTTGCGTTAGAAACGATTAAGGATTTGGAAACATCCTATCGCACGTTGGATACTTTTTACAAAAACACGGGAGAGCAAAAATTGGATAATCTTCGCATTGTAAACGTAGATAAATTTGATTTGGATGACTCAAATTCCGAATTTATACAAGAAATAGACCGGCTTTTAAAAACTTCTTACGACAGGCTTAGTTTAAAAGACAGTTACAGCCTTATTGCCATGCCGGGGTATATTTTTAAAAATAATACAATCCTTAAAATGTGGGCTGAATTAGCCAAAAGATATAAAACATTGCTGCTTTCCGACCATGATGACGAAATGTCATACAATGATTTGATTGAAACCATTAAAGATCGTAATTATAGCGATAGCGACAGTGAACTACAAAATGTAATTCTTTGTTGTAATTGGATTTTGGGACGCAATGCGGAAAAATTGGCAGGCGAAGAAGGAGGATTGTATATTCCGCCATCAGGGGCGTTAGCGGGATTATTGTATGATAAATCCGTTCCTATGGCTCAAGGAAGAGCAGGGAAAAAATATGGTACGCTACGAGAGGTAGCCGGCGTGAAATTAGACTTGCTGGTTTCGGAAATGAAACCGATAGTAGATCAAAACATCGTCCCGATGGTCTTTTCGGAAGGAAGAGTAATGGCTTTCAACAATAAAACATTATTTAACGGAAATCCGGATGCCATGCAAGAGTATCCTATTGTCAGGGTATATGATTGGATTAAAAAGGTATTAATATATTTTTTACACGGCAAAGCATTCGAAAACTGGGATGTAACCGTGGCAAGAAAATTGGAAACCGATATTAAAGAGTTTCTGAATGCCAACAAAGGTTTTGGTAAATTATTTGAAGATTACAATGTCTCCACACCGGTACAGGACAAAAATACAAAAACCATTACTATTGACATTGATATTAAACCTTTTTTTGCCGCCAAGGAATTTACTGTAAAACTAAAAACAGTAGACGACAAAAACAGTTGCGATATTGAAGAAAAATAACCTTAAAACAACATTTAGTATTAATCTTTTAAAAATTAAAAGTTATGGCAAAAGCACCAGTAAAATTAAAAGTTAGCGGATTTAAAGACGAAAGAGACGTGGCAGAAGTTTCCTATTCTTTTACGAAAGGAATTGACGCAGACGGACAACCGGCGGGTACCCCCAAGGGTGGTCTGATTACTCTAAAAGTAAAAGCATTAAACAATGCCAATTGTGATTTGCTTGAGTGGTTGAACGATACCGGTAAAGGGAAAAAAGGCTCTATTGAATTTATGGAAGCGAAAGACAACAAGAAAAAAATGAAGTCCGTAGAATTCCAAGATGCTTATTGTGTCAAGTTTGAAGAACATTGGGAAGAAAAAAGTGATGATTCGAAAGAGTTAGCTCACTATGAATTGATTACCATTTCTTGCAGAAAAATTACCAATGGTTCCGTAACGTATGAAAACGAATGGACGTAATTAGCTCCTTCATTTTGTAACAAAAATGAATACCGGTTGCTTTGAGCAATCGGGTAATCGGTATTCTGCTTTTTTTATTTAGAAATTATAAATCACAAATTATTATGGCACATACTGCATTCTTAAAACTCGGAAACAAAGAGTATAATGTTATTAAATGTGAATATGGATTTACTCAACCTATTAAAGAAAATGGTCTGACGGCAGGTCTCCCATCGGGTAGTCTTATTCTGTTTACGCTGGTAGCGCCCGATGATAGTGATATGTCTCTTCATGAGTGGATGCAAAGCGCCGAAGGACACAAAGACGGACAGGTTATTTTTACAGTTCAAAATAAGACAAAACTATCAAACAGGACTTTACACTTCAAGCGTGCATATTGTATCCGTTTATATGAGTATTTTGACAGGGAAGACGACAAACAGATGCTCACCGAAATAACCATTAGCGCCGCCGAAATCTCTTTCGGAAACGGAAAAGTTGTTTTTAAAAATGATTAAAAGGGAATGGGTAAGCAAAAGGACGGGTAAACAATAAAAGAGAATAAATTATGCCGGTTATAGCAGATAAAATAGAAATACGGATTGACGGAAAAACGTATGACGATGAGTACATTTTTTCAGATATGCGCTTGGTTCAGGAGATTCGGAAACCAAACGAATTTCGTTTCCTTATGCACAAGAAAATCTCGACAAAAAATGAAAATGACATCCGCTTTTCCTTATCTGAAAAATTGTTGGGTAAAAATGTGGCGTATTCTATCAAAACCAAACGGAAAGATGGAGGCGGAAACGTATGCCAGGACACCTTGGCATTTACAGGCATTATTTTTAATGTCAATACCCTGCGGAAAAATATGAAAGCGGGAATGGTGATAGAAATTACGGCTTACAGTCCTGATTACCTGCTGTTCGACAACCCGCATTGCTATTCGTATGAAAATAAAACCTTGAAAAGCATTGTGGCTGAAACGTTGAAACCCTACAATATTTCCGTACAAAACAATCCCCGCATGGCGGATGAAATCCTGTACTCTGTGCAGTACAACGAGACTAATTATGCCTTCATGAGCCGCTTGGCTTCCCGTTTTGGCGAATGGTTATACTACAATGGCGAAAAACTGGTGTTTGGAAAAATTGAAAAATCCAAATGTGTAGAATTACATCCCGAATACGATCTGTTCGGTTACCAATACCGGCTGGACGTGGGTCATCTGAACTTTTCACATGCCCACCATAATTATTTGGAGGATGAGAATACAAAAATCACAGATCCTTTGGATGAGGTGACACACAACATGACAGACATTGTTTATAGCCGTTCCAAATCCGTCTATTCCAAAGAGACATTCCAACACCTGAAAAGTTCTGCTGCGGAAGAAAATTTCGACGAAACCAAGCTTGCCGTCAAAGTGCAGGGATTGGGAAAAAAAGCGCAAATGATGATATGTCAGGGAAGTACCAATCGAGCCGACTTACGGATAGGCAGCATCATCAAAATCAAGGAAAAGGATAAAGAAACAAATTTGCGCGACCACGGCGATCTGTTAATATACAAGATTATCCATACTATTAACAGTAGCGGGATAAATTATGAAAACGAATTCACGGCAATTCCATCTTCCTGCGAATATCCGCCATATACATACAGCGACTGCTACCCTAAAGCAAGAAGCCAACGGGCAGTAGTAACGGACAACCAAGACCCCGAACAATTGGGTCGCGTGCGCGTGCAGTTCCTCTGGCAACAGGAACAGGACGACAGCCTGATGACCCCTTGGATTCGCATCGCCCAACCGCATGGTGGCGATAACAAAGGCTTTTACTTTATCCCCGAAATCGACGAGGAGGTAATGGTCGGCTTTGAAAACGGCAACGCCGAAAAACCATACGTGATAGGCACTTTATATCACGGACAACAACGCCCGGGCAGCAACTGGCCTAATGACGGCAACGACATCAAAGCCATCCGTACTCGCAACGGGCACACGGTCGAAATACACGATGTGGCTGATGGAGGATTTATTCGTATTTATGATAATGAGAAGGAAAATTATATTCTGACTTTCTCAACGGATGAAAAGTTGATAAAATTGGAATCGACGGGGAATATTGAGATGTATGCGAAGAATGATATTATTATGGAAGCAGGCAATAATATCAATATGAAAGCTGGAGTGGATATGAACAGAGAAGCAGGAAATAATATTAATGAAACAGCAGGTGTGGATATTACTACAGATGCCGGAGAAAATATTTCAACCAGCGCCGGAAATGATATTTCTATTAGCGCTGGGAACGACATGGATACAAGCGTAGGAAATAACGATACATTAAATGTAGGCAGTAATCAAACCATAGAAATCGGAGCCAATAAAGATGAGACTATTTCCGAAAAATACCAGCTCAGTGCTGAAAATATTCGTGAAGAAGCATCGAATAAAATGCTGCTTTATTCAAAAAATCACGAACAAAAAGCAGATAGTTCAATGAAATTGGATGGCGGAAGTGGTTTGGATTTATATGCAAGCAATATAAAAATCAATTAAAAGAGAAAACAGATATGCCGTATTATGTATGTAAAGGAGCTAAGTTAAAATGTTCGATGGGCGACCAACAATCGGAATTAGGCGTTGTACATCCTGTAAAACCGGTGTATTTGCATGGCGAAAATATGGCAAATATTATGGATCATAAGCCCATGATGAATATAAAACCCTTTGGGGAATGTAAATCTTTAGCCAATCCAACAGTGGCAGCAGCAACAGCCGCCAATCAAGGAAAATTGCAACCTATGCCCTGCATTCCAAATACCACATCACCTTGGATGAGAGGTAAAACAAATGTATTGGTAAAAGGACAACCGGCGTTGATGAACAACGACAAGTTGATGTGTATGTGGGCGGGGGTGATTGAGGTAACTGATGAAGGACAAGCAAGTTAAAAATTGTTGAGTTATGAGAGTAGGAAAAACTGAAACGGGAGCAAAAAGTCCTGAAAAAGAAGAAGAAGAAGGATGCTGCTTTGAATCTATTGATTTAAAAATCCATGGTAAAGAGATTTCTATCTTTAACAAAGATAACAAGGAAGACTTTGCTAAAAACGACAAGCGAATATATATTTTAACTAATTTTAATGGACAGAAAATACAAGTAAATGTAAAACGCCAAAATGAAGACGAATGCAGACAACCTGAAGAACATTCACAAATTTTGGTAAAAACTAAATCAGTAGATGGGGAAAAGGAAGATGAAGATAAATATAAATATACCGAAAATAAAGAAGTAAATATTTTTTATTATAACAATGAATATATAGATAAATGTAGCAGTAGTAAAGAATTTTTAAAAAAAGTAATTGATTTTATAATTTTAGGTCCTATTGGTTACTTTGTGAATAATTCTATGGGAGAACCTTTGATTGCTCAACCAAATAATATTGCTGGATATTTTAAAGGGGTTAAATATTTAGATTATTTTTCTTTACCGAAATTTAATAATACACACCTCTTACATAAGGAAAATAATGTTGTTTTTGACTCTTGTAGAAACAAAAACAAAACTGTTGTAAATATTATTTCTTATCCAAATCTTGAATTTGTCCTTTCTGTTAATTTTGATTTGGGGGAATTTATTTCTTCTGTAATAGAAGATGAAAAGAAGGAAGATAAAAATACAAAAGACCAGAAATCAAAATTTGAGAAAGGTAAAGAAGAAATAAATAATTACATAAAGAGTAGTTTTAATACAAAAACTGAAGAAACGAAATCAATAGGAAAGAAGGCTTTGAGTAGCAGCGGGATAAAATTTATTGTTAATTACGAAGGTGAACATACAATAGTTGATTCATCTAAAATTACGGATTTTATAGAGTTAGTTTGTAATACTTTTGGAAAAATCATTAGTCTTTTGGGGAAATTGAAACTTATTGAATTGGAACTTAAAGGACTAAACATTCAATTTGATTATAAAAAAAAATATATTGTAAATGACGATTATACCGAATTAGGAAAAGAGCGAACAATATGTTTAGGATTTAAGCCACTTATTGAAGGAAAAATTACCATTCATGTTTTAGAAGCTATGCTATGTGCAATTCCGGTAGCAGGTGGGGTCATTGCCAATATAAGCGTATGGGCTAAAAAAATAATTCACATTGCAGGTCTTAACAATTATGCAGACTGGTTCATAGATTTTATTGCAGATGGTTCCATAAATATTACAGATGAAATTACTTTTTCAACATTTAGTAATGAAACGAAAAAAAAAGAACTACAGGAATATAAAATTGAAGTAGAACTTAAAGCTGGTATAAAAGCAAAAGGAATGTTCGGATATATTGCTGCTGCTGGTATAAAAGCTTTAAATCCAATGTTATTATCGGGCATTACCAATATTCAGGCAGACCTTGAATTTTCTGGAAAATCTTCATTGACTTTTGCGGGAGGTACAAAACCATTTGCAATGTGTCTTTCTTTTGATGGAATGGAAATAAATTCAAAAACAGAATGTGTAGTTGATTTTTATTCTATTTCGTTTAATATAGGTGCAATAATAAATAAATCTGGCAAACCTTTAAAAAAAACATTGATAGAGCCACGCTGTTTAATTAAATACGAACTAGATAGTGGCTGGACTTTTCCAAAAGAAAATCCCGATGAAAATGAAGGGTGTAGTATAAGGAAACTTGGTTTGAGAGAATGTAATTGTATTATAACAAATGAAGAGGCGATGGCGAAAAAAATGGCGGCGGAGGTAAAAGAATCAATAAAAAACACAAAGTATATATTAAAATGAAAGTAGAAAAGCCATATTACATCATAGATTTTTCAGCGACTAATTGTTTTATAGACATTAGAGTAAATGATGTTTCGGTGTTTTGTTTAAACATTGAAGGACAATTGGCTACCATTATACCCATTAACAACGCAATTGCAGGAACTGGTGCACAACGTGTAAATTATAATGTTTTGCCAATAATAGGCGAAACAAATTTACGGGACGATGTGGATTTTTATGCTTCTGTTTGGCTTTATGATGCAAGCGGTAGTCTTATTGAAAAAGTAGAAGAAATACAAAAGTATAAAATTCCACAAAATACAACTCAAATATTAATACCCGCTCATAAACATGAATCTGTTTTCTCTGCTAATGTGCCTTATCGTATTGAAGCATGGCAAAATTCCATGAATTTAAAAGATATAGAAAATTTAAGAGAATTGGTAGATAAAGCATATAAAAGTATTGAGAATATTTTTGAATCAAGGCAATACTCACAATTTATTAATATGATTGTTCAAAGAGAAAACAACGTTGCCACAAGTATGTATTTGTCTGAAGAAGAAAAAGAAAAACGGGTAAGTGGTTTATTAAAAATTTTACAAACGGGTTTTAGTGTAGTTCCAACATCTCCTTCTGATATAATGATAATTCATGGTTATGGAAAATTAGTAACGCTCAAAAAGTCAAATGGTACTTCCGCATTTTTATTAAAGAATGCTGAAGGACAAAATTTGAATATAGAATTGAAATTTCATTTAGAACAAGGGAAAACGGAATTGTCTGTAATATAAATAATAGTTATGTCAAAACGTGCAAAAGATTTAAATAAACCTCCTTTACCGGAAAATCAAGATAAAACCGTGAAAGTTTATTATGGTATTTTCTTCGATGGAACTATGAATCATCGGGGACAAGCAACGATTGGAGAAAAATACAGAGAAAAAGAAAAGAAATCTTTAGGATTGAATAAAAAAGAATTAAAGAAAGAATTAAAAGAAATAAAAAAAGAATTAGGATACACCAACAGTAATGTGCAGAAAAATGATCAATCAAATGTAGCGTTATTGTACCCCAATTTTAATGAGGAAAGCGAAGATTATGTTTGTTGTAGATATATAACTGGCATTGCAACCGAAGAAGATGGCAGTACCTCTGTTGTTGCAGGAGGAGCATTCGGAAAAGGCAATACAGGCATAAAAGCTAAGGTTGAAAAGTCCATTAAAGAGATTCCCTGTATAATTAATCAATTAAGCATTAGACAAGGTGCTAATATTGAATTATATTTTGAATTGTTTGGTTTTAGTAGAGGTGCAGCAGCAGCCAGAAATTTTGTATGGAATGTAATGGAAAAGAATAAATCAACTTTAACAGAAAAAATAAAACCAAGAAATTTAATTTCAATTGACATCAACTATATCGGATTATTTGATACAGTGTCTTCGCATGGACTAAATATGTTTTCTGATGATGATGTGGCTGAATTACATTTAGATGCTATTAGAGAGGCCGATTATGTATTTCATATTTGTGCTGCTGATGAATTCAGAAAAAATTTTGCCCTCACTAACATATCATCAGCCAATGGAAAAGAGATTTTTATACCCGGTGCTCATTCTGATATTGGAGGTGGATATCCAGCTGGAGAATATTCAGTCTCTTTGATGATGAGTCCGTCTCCTAATGAAACAGTTGATGATGTTAATACAGTTGTAACCATAGATAGTCTCATGCGTTTGGGATGGATAAGAGACATTCCCACAAAAAATTATAACATTTATCGTGATGAATCCTTCACGTCAATACGATTTAAAAATAATGTAAAAAAGGGATATTCATATATTGGATTGGAATTAATGGCAGAAAACGCATGTGATAACAGAAAGAAAATGTTTTCTCCTTCAAAATACGCAACTCCTACTGATTTAAAAGAAATCAAAGACATGGCTAATAGTAGTACCTCATTGGAAACATGTCAACAATTGTTTAATCATCATTACAAAAAACTTAACCTTAGAACGGATTGGTTGCATTTTTCTTCAAACGATGGCAGTATAGGAATGGGACCTCGCAAGGAGAACGGAATTTTAAGGCGAAATATAATTGACGGATAAATAGATGAAAAAAATAATAGTGTTTTTTTTAATCCTATTAACAACATGTACAATGAATTCAGGAAATAAACAACAAAATAATAAATATGAATGGTTTGCCAGTGGCAATGCCCCGTCATTATATCCAACAACATTGTTTTTCGGAGATTTTGTTTTTTCTGATGGGGAAAAACTATACATTCCTGAATCAATTCCTTTTGCTGGCACATGGGGTAAAACTGGTAAAACGCATGTTTTGAATAATAACCTGTTTCCTGCACCGACCGCTATTGACATTATCTGGCTTTCATTGGCAGAAAATCAATTCTATTCGTTAGAAGCCACATTACCCAAAGAAACGATAGAAAGTTTGCTGGCAGAAGTAGATGAAAAAACGAAAGAACAAAAATATGAATTTATCACGGTTGGAATGGCACCTTATGGAGGCTTGGCTGTATGGCTTTCAGGAAATGGAATTAAAACCGAAGTTGCATGGTTGCAAGCCGAGCCGACGAATGTGGAGATGGAAGATTTTGCACCTGATAGTAGATTCAGTAGCATAGAGGAATATGTGGAAACCTATTTCAAATTCTGCGAAGAAGCCTATAAAAACTTCCAAAAAAACGGCTTACCCGACAGAATGCTTTTCGAACGCTACATGCAAAAATTCAATTACAGCATTACCCCAAAGTTTGAAAACGAGGAAGCCATTTTTGAAGGAATAGAATTGTATTATTATAATGGAGAATTAAATACAACCAACTTTGGTGAACATGCTTCCAATGCTATGCGAGCAAAACCTTACAAAATTGTCCTGAATTGGAGTATAGGCAAAGTTCAATATGGAGGCTATTTCTGGACAGACGAAAAGAAAATTATAGAAACATTTTCTAATTTTTATGCTAACAATGCGCAAGAAAAAGGAGAGTTAATCATTGAAGTCGGAGAATCTAACGAGCAATTCAAGTTTTTCTTGCGGAATAATTATTCAGTGGTGGAAATTCCTGTTGAAGAAATAGAGATTATTGTTTTCAAAAACAGATTTGAATTTTTTAGAAGTGAAAATTATAGTAAACCGCCACAAGGCTGGAGGAATTAGATTTTAGATAATGCAATAATATATGCCAACAGAAATAGACACACATAAAAATAAAAACTACAAAGGTCGTAACGCCCGCTTGCTTAAAGAATGGGACTTAATAGACAAACGGTTTAGCAACAACAAACAAATTAAGTATGTTGTTAGTAAGACTAATGAGGTAAACTTACCAATCGCTTACGACATTATTTTTAATATGAAGTCTATTATCGGAGTAGAAGAACCGGATGCACAAGGATTGCAAAAACCGGTATTCGGTCATGAGCACATTATGCGTATTACGCTGCCCAATAATTATCCGGCTGCTGACGGTTCCCCTGAATTTAAGTTCCTTACGGATATATGGCATCCGAACATTCGTTATTTTGGATCTTTTAGAGGACGTGTCTGTTTAAATATAAGCGGATATGGAGTTTATACTCCTTTAGTTGATTACATTGACAGAGTAGCCGGTTATTTAACGTATGAACTCTATCACGCCAAATATGAGGCGCCTTATCCGGAAGATTTGGATGTTGCCGAATGGGTAATAACTCAAGCTGAGCCGCAAAATTGGATACCATTTAAACAACATAATTAACAGCAAGATTAAAAATAGAAATCAAAAATAATTTAATTATTAAACTAAATATTAACTAAAAAAAATAAAGAATCATGGCAAATCAAGAACAAACATCGGAAAAAAAGGGAATTGATGTATTTATTTCGTATGCAACCAAAGAAGTAAAGTTTGAATTCAAAAATCCCAAACAGACCATTAAAGAAAGTATCAATGGTATAAAGGAAGCTGCAAGAAGTAATCCCGAAGCATTATGGGAAATGCAGGAAATGGATAGTGAAGGAGCCCGGATCATGTATTATTTTGCCCGGAAAAATGCAAACGGAGATCGTGAAATATTAAAAGAAATAAAGGACGGTGAAATACAAAGTCTGTTCAAGTATGGCGTGCAAGATGGCGATAAACTTTTTATTGTAAGCGAACCAGCGCCTGCGGCATATTAACGGTCGAAAAAAATGAGTAACCCTATTTTTTAAATTAAAAAAAAGAAAAATGTCAAGAGAAATAGATAAGTATAAAGAGAGAAATTACACAGGAAGAAATGCCCGTCTGCTTGAAGAATGGAGCAAGATAGACAAGGCGTTTAGTAACAATAAACAAGTTGAATATGGTGTTTGCAGGACTAATGAGGTAAACTTGCCGATAGCTTATGATATTTATTTTACTATCAAAAGCATTATTGGTGTAGAACAACCTGATGAACAGGGCTTGAAAAAACCCATATTCGGCTGGAAACATGAGCTGCGTATTACATTGCCCAACAATTATCCGGCTAAGGACGGACCGCCTGAATTTAAGTTCTTAACAGATGTATGGCATCCTAATGTCACGTTTTTTGGCGATGAAAAAATTAAAGGACGTACTTGTTTAACTACAGAAGTATATGGAGCCCATGTCCCCTTGGTGGATTATATCTACAGAGTGATTGACTACTTAAAGTATGAACTCTATAATGCCAGCGATAACAGGGGGAATCATAGACCGCAAGATACGGAAGTTGCCGAATGGGTGTTGAGTCAAGGCGAACCGCAAGGATGGCTGATCTTTAAACAGGATTGATTAAAATAACAAGAAATAAATGACAAAAATATGAAAACGAAAAGTATTATTTTTTTCCTTCTGCTCTTCGTAAATTTCGGAGGGTTTTCGCAGCAGCAGATTGTCTTACCTCCCGGAGAAAAATTTAAGAAAGAAATCCATTTATCCCCGGATAATGGTTATGGAAAGGGAAGGGCCATCATTCTTGATGCTACTTTGTTGTGGGACAGCAATAAAAATACCATTGAAGTAACTTTCTATGGTAGTAAGTCTTTTTCAGGCAGTTATATTTATCTTTTCGAAAAACCGCTGTATTTTGATAAGGTCGGAATTCCTTTTAAGCGGGCGATTAAAAAGAAGATCAAAAAAGAAGGTGAAACAGTTAGAAGGAGTGTAGATATAGACAATCTTCTTAATCTTACTTTTGAAAAGACAGATCCTAATATAAATGGATTTGTTTCTTTAAACGAGGAAAGAAAAGAACCTATGATTACATTTACGTTCAAAGTGAAAAACACAAAAGAAGAGTGTAGGATCCCAATGAATATATATGTTGCTTCGGAAAAAAGAAATCTTTTCGGGAAAAGGCGTAAAAAAATGCAATACATGTCGCGAGAAACGTTGAGTTTTACCTTAAAGGATATTTGTGAAGATCCCAATCCCAAAACTTATATTAGACAAATTGAGAGGTTAATAGACGAAAGAGAACAAACAAGAAACGTGCTCCTCAATAAGAATAAGGATTTTTTATCCACTCTGTCTTGTGATGAGTTGAAAAAAGAAAAAGCTAATTTGAAAGAAGAATATCCGGATCCGGAAAGAGAACGTCTTAATCTTAATAAGGAGGTCGAACCATACCGTGAATGTTTTAAAGAAACACATCAGAAATATATAGATATCACTAAATCCTGCAATAAAAATATTAGAGAATATAACTCTGATCTTGGTGCGGAAATAAAAAGAAGAGGAACAAAATGCGATCCGCCTCCGCGTGTTGATTGCCCAAAACATTGTGAAAATAAAATAGTAAACGCAAAAACAGAACAATTTGTCTTACTTGCCGATGTAGAGAAAAATAGAACGGCAACCGCAAAAGACCTGTCATCCTTAAAAGATAGAAATAATAAAATTATAGAAAATCTTGCCGGTTGCAAACTTTGTACGGAGTATAATGATATTAAAAAAGAACGTGAAAGGATTGAAGACAAAATTAAAAAATAGCTTATGTGTTTAAGATTGGTTTATATTATTGTTTTATTTCAACTAATAAATTCTTATGGTTGGGCTCAGATATTTCAATCTGATCCCAACCAGGATATTATTGAAGATACCCGGATATTTATATCTGAACCCGCACCAACACCCGCACCAACATCGATATTTACATCTGACCCTGCACCAACGTCAACACCCGCACCAACATCAACATCAATATTTACATCTGACTTCGAACCAATGCCAACACCCGGAAAAACACAGGAGGAAATAGATGCGGAAAAAAAGGAAGCGGAGGAAAAGGATGCGGAGCAAAAAAAGGAAGCGGAAGAAAAAAAGAAAGCGGAAGAACTGGCGCAAATGATTAGAGAATGGGAAAAAGACATTTCAGAAGCAAATGAGTCTATTCAACAAATTCTTGATTGCATCGAAAAAATAAACATAAAGACAATTACCAAAGACAGTGTAAAGGCATATAGAGAGCAGATAGGCTATTTAGCTCGTATCCTTGAAAATAAATGGAGCAGAAGAGCCCCGTGGGAATATAGCAAATTGCAAGAATATACCGGTTTCGGTAGAGCTAAAGAAAATGCTTTAGAAAAACTCATCGAAATAGAAAAAGAGATAGAAAAGGACTTTCCGTGGCTAACAATTTTAGGTATTTGTTTGGCTGTTATTTTAGTTGTTAGTGTGTTGTACGGACAAGTGAAAGCATGGTGGATGACGCGAAAACTAAAAGAAGAACAGGAAAAAGAAATTGAACGTCTGAAACAAGAAGAAGCAGAACGTCAGGCAGAAGAAAAAAGATTGGCAGAAGAAGAAGAAAGAATAAAAGCAGAAAAAAAGAATCAGAGAAGCAATAGCAGCAATACGATAGAAAAAATAGTAATAAATTAATCAATATAATGATATGAGAAAAATATTCAGAGCAAAAACAACCGTAAAATCGTGGAGCGGTATGACGCTACTCATAATGCTGTTTCATATAACTGCTATTCAAATGGCTGTCGGGCAAAATGAGCCGGTAGAAGTAATCTATTATAAAGACGAAAAAAAAGTAATAATAAGAAATAATAGTTCAAAAAAGATTATAGCATATTCAGATCATACTACTCCGTGGGGTAATCATGTAACCAAAGGTAATATTCAACTTTCTAATTTTGGAATTAAAACAGATAGGCGCGGCAAAAAAGAATACAAAACAGATCCAAACGGAGGAGAAACAACAATAGAAAATGTAACAAATTGTACTATATTTAACTATTACACTCTGAATAAAAAAAATGAGGTAGAGCAAATACATCCTAACAAAGTTGAAAATATTAAAAATGAGGTAGAAGTAACCTATTATAAAGACGAAAATAAAGTAATAATAATAAATAATAGATCATTACCAATTATAGCATATTCTACTTCTACGGAGCGAAAGAATCTACATGCCGATGGTTATGAGACTTCTGTTACACTTTCTAATTTTGGAATTGAAATAGCTGGGCGCGCCTCCCAAAAATCTTATGAAATAGCTCCAAAAGGAGGAAAAATAACAATACAAAATGTAGAGAAATGTACTGAATTTCGCTATTACATTCAGAATGAAATCCAAATAGAAGGGAAGATAATAAAAAAGATAGAAGGGAAAAACAATAACCCGAACAACCCTTTTATTGTGAAAAATATTAAAACACCATCACAAAAAAAGATTGAACAAGTTCAATCACAAGAAGCTACATCAGCTCAACCACAAGTTCAACCACAAGCTCAAGCTCAACCACCGAGTACACCGGATGCGCAAAAAGGAAAACAAGCAAGAATTATTAGGAGTTTTCCGGAAAAACTAAAAACCGATTATAATGCAGGTGATGAATTTCATGCTGTTTATAAATATGAAGGTAGGTCTGAGGTATGTGGGCAAGAGCCTTCGATTAATATGCCAAAAGAGATATCCTTTAATTACAATTCAAGTACTCAAGAAATAACTATAAGTGGGAAATTTCCTGAAAATTCTCAAAAAAGACGTTATTCCTACAAATTGTGTGTTACAGGGGACGACAACAGCAAAGATTCATTAGAGTTTAAAATAACAGTTAACCCTAAACAACAAGTTAGCGGGTCATTTACAGGTGCGCAGGAGTATTTGTCTTTGCCTCCTGATTATACTGAACAATACAGAAAAGAAGTAGAAAAAATAAAAGAACAGGTTGATAAATTAGTTAAGGAATCAAAAGACATAGATAAATTAATAGATGAGTTAATAAAACAAAGGGAAACTGCAGACAAATTGGAAGAGAATATAAAAGATGCCATATTTGACTGGGATGTAATAGACAAAAAAAACTTAAAATTACAAAAAGATACAATCAATGCTACAATTCTATTATATGAAGAAATAAAGGGGGATGTAATAAAAGTTAAAGTTGCTATTGATCTTGCTATTGCTAAAGCTAATGCGGCAATATCAGAAAAAGAATTAGAAGAATTAGAAGAATTAGAAAGAGTAGGTGATTCTATTGTGAATAAATTTAAAATAATTAAAGATCAGATATATAAAGCTAAAATTGACGATCAAATTGACTATCAAAAAATACGTTCTTTAACGGGATGGATAGGAAAAGGTAAGATTGAGGAACAATTAGATTATTTTGAAAATGAATACAAATCAATAGAAGAGAGGGCTAAAAAATTTCAGGAGAAATGGGATAAATATCCGGTAGCAAAAGAATTAATGAAGGGTGTCGAAGACATTTCGAGAGAAATCGAAAAAGTTAAAGAATACAAAAAAGATCTTGAATCTATAAAGCCTCCTGTCGCAGCTTTGACTATTATAGGTGTTTTAGTGTTATTAGCTGTGATTGGTCTTATTTACTATTGGCCCAAAAAGCAACCTAAACCGGAGGAAACTCCCACAAGTAACAGTGGTGTAACGATAAAACCGCAGCTTCAAAAAGAGACATTCCAAGACAATGATTTATCCTTGTCCGACATAAGAAAAGAAGCAGGCATAAACTATTATAAAATTGATATGCTGTCGATTTTAGAAGACACAACCATTCGAAACGTCTATTTCAGCCGGGAATGTATTCTGGACACTTATACATTTTTCTCCGAGTTTTTAAAATTCAATAAATCGGTCAACGAAACAGGTTGTTATCTGATAGGTCGTTGGGAATATGTAGAGGGCAGTAACCGGCAATTATACAACATCAGTATCGAAAAATTGATAAGACCGGGTGATGATGCTGTTTTTGGCGAATACAATATGAGTTTTGGAGCCAAAATAATGATGGAGTTGGACGAGGCTACTGTAGATTTACGGGAAAAAACGAAAAAAGAGTATGTGCACATAGCTTGGATGCACTCGCATCCGGATTTAAAACTGTTTTTATCCGATCCTGACATCAACGTGCAATCGCAGTTGGCAAATCGCGGAAGCAGCAAGTATCAGGGTCGTATGTTGGCTATTGTGGCTGATACGCTTACATCCACCGATATACCAATAGGGTTATTTGCTCCAAAACAAGACGGAACAATGAACAGGGATACCAAAGACCTGAAACAAACATTGCCATTGAGAACGTTGTACAAATGGGCTAAAACACCGCCAAAAGTAAATGCTGCAGATACCTTTCATGACGAACAAAAAACTCAAATTAACAAAAAGGATTATTGTAATATTCCTCTTTTGTCAGAAACCGGTAAAATCAATGAAATTCTTTTCAGCGGTTCTGCCATTATAGATATGGATAGGGCGATTAAATACGATACTACGGGCTTGCAAGGATATTTCTACGGAACAAATCTTGAAAAAGAGATAGTCATTGACGATTTCAAGGAAAGGGAAGAAGGCACTCCTTTAGGCTGTTTATTGGTTGTGCCGCACTTTTCTCATCAGAAAATCGTGGCAGATTATTTAACGGATATAAATCGTTTCGACTGTTCGGTCATTTATTGTACTGGAGATGATAAAATATATCTGTTAACCAAGGAGGAATATACGAATACGGTAGCTCAGGTAACATCCGTATTTTTAGAAGGAGATATGTTGGAATGGACAACTAGAAAACGATAGAATTAACCATAAAACAATAATAAAATGAAGATAAAGTATGTATTTGTCTTGTTGCCGCTAATGTTTTCCATAGCTTGCAACAGTTCACAAAAAAGACAAAGTTCCGAAGACAAATTAAAGGAACAACGCAAAGAATGGGAAAATCAAAGGAACTATGACATTGTAATGGATTTTGATAACAAACAGGGATTTGGTAAAGGAGAAATAGATACGTTTCATCTGAATATCAAAATCACTAAAGGCAGTAACATTAAAGCCTCTGGCATTATTGACCCGAAGGAATGTAAAGTAACAGTCTTTGACTTGGGCAAGCCGACAAAAAGCTCTGACTGGTTGAATGGTAATTTCAGAAAAGCTGAAATAGAATTGTTTTCCGAATCCGGAAAAACGGAGGATCTCATTCCCGAAAAGACCGTTTTTTGGCTTTTGGTGGACAGGAGCGAGTCCATTGGGCAAAATGCGGAAAATATGAAATCTGCTATAAAACGCACAGTAGATGGTTTACCCCAGGGAAGGGTTTTTATCTCTTTTTTGGACGATGACAAACTCGGAAAAAAAATGATTACGTCAAGTAATTTCTATGATTTTGATTCTGATTTTCAATTACGTAATTTTTCCCGGAAAGAGTATAAAAACGCTATTCGCTATTTTGAGAAATTTTCACAGGAATTGCATAAGGATACAGTAGGCTTATTGCTGCTTTTTACAGACGGAATCCAAAAAGTCACAAAAGAGACTACAGACTGGGGTGCCAAAGTTGTAGCAGAAATAGATGAGATTGACAACAGACACAAGGATAAGAATGTATATATATATGCTTTTCGATGTGGTATGCCCAATAAAATCTCTGACGCGTCGCTTATCTTTATGTGCAACACTCGCAAGGAGAAAAATGGAAATTTTTATTCTGTCGAGAATACTGAAGGAATTATGGATTCTGTCAGAAACTGTTATAAACAGGTAACCTTTGACTATCAATTAAAACTAACGAATGCCTTGAATAAAAAATATGATGGAAATCAGCATTTAATAGTCTTTATAGAGCAGGGAGACAACGTAAAAGCCTTTGGAGAAATAAAAGATTTTCCAATCGGATTAAAATATATAAATGAGATTGAAACTTACACTAAAGGCAGATGGGATGAGTTTTGGCTGATCTTCGTGTTGGGCGGTATTTCTCTTTTCGTCATATTTTTTATTCTACAGGCGGTATTTCCTTATATTAAATGCCGTATTATCAATTTCGAGAAGCACTATGTCAAACTATACGAACCTGCCAATAACACAACATTGGAATTTTGCATTTATTGCGGACTGCCATTCGCACGGGGAGAAGAGATAGTTACAAAATGTCAACATAAGATTCATCACCATTGTTGGAAAGAGAACGGATATAAATGTCCGCAATATGGACCGCTATGTAAAGACGGAATACAATATTATTTCGACAAAAGCCATGCGCTTCAACTGAAAGAAAGTGCATACTGGTTAAAATGGGTTACATGGGGTATGATAGGCGGATTTATTGCTTGGGCTATCTTCTATTTTATGAAAGATTGGAATCTGTTTTCCGGATTTATTGATGTTTTCCTAAAACCTCCGTTCTTGGATAATAATGGCGAGTGGTTTAAAGATAAGGAATTACTGCCTTATGTAAGAGAAGGCTTGCACATAGCAGTAAGGTCGTTTTGGCTAATGGGAATCCTGTTGGGCTTTATAATCACTTTCATATTTACTTATATCAACGAATTTCAGAAAAGGACGGGAACCGTACTCTTGCTCATTTTTGCCCGCGCTTTCGTAGGCGGAATAATTGGATTCCTCTCTTTCCTGATTGGTTCCATCGTTTACATCTCGCTTAAAGGCGACCTCCAATGGATGGCGACGGCCATTTCCTTTATGCTGTTTGGAATAACTGTCGCATGTTGTCTGTCCTATAAAACAACAATAGAAATTAAATCCGCTTTGATTGGCGGACTTATTGCGGGTGTTGCCGGTTTTTTTATCCTCCTTACTGCCGCTCTCTTGCCATCGGAGATGGGATTGATGTTCAGCTTTGTGGCTTGCAGCGCAGTACTCGGACTTTCGATTGTTGTTGTACATCATGCGGCGCAAAAATATTTCTTAAAATATAACAGGGGAGATAAAGAGTTTGAAGTGCCGCTCCACAAATGGATGAGCAAACATGGAGGAAGTAACGAAGTATCCATAGGGAAATCAAATGATTGTGTCATCCGGATGAATTGGGATGAAAGTGATCGTATCAATGGTGTACAAGCAAAGTTGTACATTGACTTGGAAAAAAATGTGCCGGTATTTAAAGCAATGACAAGCGACGTAATATATGCCGGAAAAAATGTAGATAAAGGTAAAGAATTCCCATTGAAGGATAAAGTAAAATTCAAGATTGGAAATACGGAATTTGAATATATAGAAAAATAAAATTCAACGACATGAAAAAAATAGGATTAAACCCTAATAATTAAAAATATGGCAGACACAACAGAAAAAAAATGGGGAGAAGACGTTTTTGGTTTGATTTCCTGGTTTAAAACCGAAAAGGTAAAAAATGCCAAGATAATGGTTGTAGGCGCAGGCGCCTTGGGCAATGAAGTTTTGAAGGATTTGGCTCTCTTTGGAGTAGGCAACCTTGTGGTAGTTGATTTCGATGAAATAGAATACAGCAACCTTACCCGTTCCGTTTTATTTCGCCCCGAAGATGCAGACAAAGGATTTTTTAAAGCAGAAGTCGTAGCCAAACGTTTAAGGGAAATAAATCCCACCATCAATGTACTGGCAATTAACGGAGATTTGGCGATAGATGTCGGACTGGCGGTTTACCGCCAAATGGATGTTATAATCAGTTGTGTTGATAGTGTACGCGCCCGGACTTTATTAAACCGCTTATCTTTTCGCGCAGGAAAAATTTGGATAGATGGAGGAATCGGAGATTTGGGAGGATATGTTTCCGTTTATCAACTTGGCAGGCATTGCTATGAATGTACCCCAAGAGAAAATATTCGGGTATCGTGTCCTCAAATAGCGCGGGGGAATGAAAAACTTGGACGTATGGCAACTACGCCGCTGAGTGCATCCATTATCGGAGCTGTTCAGGCACAGGAGACCATGAAAATTGTTCATGATGAAGAGTTGAAATCCGGTAAGTTCAGCACGCTTATTGGCAAGATGTTTAAGTATGAAGGGCAACATAATGAGGCATATACATATAAGTTCCCATCTTATGAGGAATATTGCATTTCGCATGAATACTGGGAAAATATTATAGAAATTCCTGGGTTGAGCGCAGATACAAAAACAGGAGAAGCATTGAAAATAATAGGAAAGGCGCTGGGTGTTGAGTCTGTTACCATAAATTTACGCAATGGGGCATTTGTAGATTATTTGATTTCACTTTCGGACGATAGGCGGTTTGAAGTCATGCTCCCTGCTCCAAAAATACCAAATTTCATAGATGCGTCCAACGAGTTGGAGTTTCTTTCCGTCAAGGATGGAGGTCTTTTTACGAATTCGTATGAGAATATTGATGAAGAATTTCCCTACCTTGATTTGACATTGAACCAGATTGGTATTCCTCATTTCGATGTCTTGCAGATTACCACCGGAAAAATGGGAGAAAAAGAGTGTGTTTATGTAGAATTATCGGCAGATAAAGAACGTTATAAAAGTTTGTTTTAATCATGAATCGGGATAAACATAAATATAATATAAATACCGGAGATGTCAAAGCCGAAACCTTGATTTCACGAATGGATCAGGAAAAGGATTTTAATGTTGATATGCAAAGTGTTTTCTATCGCAATTATTCGGGCGACTTGATGCGTTATCCTCCAAAGGATCAAACCATTCAGTTATCGCGCGATGGTATTTTTGATCTCTTGCCCGAAGGATTGTTTTTTGAAGAAGATCGGATAGAAAAAATTTTGGGTGATGGCTTTGGTAAAAAATATGAGATATTTAAGGAGGAAGTAAGAAAAATCAAGTTGTTTTTTCAACCCTTTGATAAGCGTTATTTCGAACTGAGTCTTGAATTGGAGGAGAATCTTAATGCCGTTGTCGAGCAAGGGAATGCTGTTTTTACAAATGCCTTTTTGGATGAAACGGAGACCATAGCGAATAATGATTATATTTTTCAAATAAAAAAACTTCTCCCTTTTGTAAGTCATTTAAGGGGGAATCTTCTTCTTTTGACTGATATATTGAAAAATATCCTTTCGGCAGAAAAAATAACAATCAGAAAAATAAAGCCCTTTCACTCACGATTTATTATCCATCAAAAAGGCTTATCCCAAAAAGAATACCTTTTCATGATGGACGAAAAAGGAGATTTGAGGATTTTCTTTGATTTTTTTGCCGAATGGTTTCTTCCTGTCGAAGTAAAATATGATTATCAAATTAAGGACGATAAAATGCCATACGAATTAGAAAAAGATAGATTGATACTGGATTATAACACTCGTTTATAATATGAAAAAACATAATAAAATACATTGGGAAAGAGGCTTGTATATCACGTCTGAAGTCTTAATCAATTCCGATAGTTACCACATTGCCGAGCGAAACCTCTTGGGGCGTTTTGTCGCTTTTCCACTATATGGTATTCTATCCGGTGGGAAATTTGATATTGAAAATATAGATACGGGAACTTTACGTATTAATATCTCAAAATGTTTAGCCGTCACCCATGACGGATATGTGATAAACATTGAAGAAGATACGCCTTTCAGTAGAGAAGTAAATTTGGAAAGGTGGAATAAAAATGAAAAAGAGCTTTATGTGGTTTTAACAGTTAATCCATATTCTACTGTTCCTGTTGAATGTGAAGAGTTGGAATTTCAAACTTGTCCGGCGGAATACAACTTGGAATTAACAAGAAAAGGAGAAACCTTTGAGAATGGAATCCCTGTTTTAAAAATAAACAAAGACGACTCCGGTTGGGAAATTGACAATGAGTATATTCCTCCCTCTATCTCATTAAATTCGCTCAATGCTTTAAAACAACAATATCTTAAGATAAGAGAAAATCTCAACGATGTAATTGAAAAACTTGAAAATGATCCGATTTATATACAAGTAATGTTGTTCTATTTGGAATTAGATAATTATGATCTGCAAGAATCACCAAAAGAATTGGCGCTATTATTGAAAAAGATTTGCTGGATGTTGAAAAGTGCTAAAAAAATAAAGGAATTGCCTATTGTAGAGAGATTTGTCGAAAAGAAGTACAATCATGATGAAATTGGAGAAATATTGCATTACGGGGTTAAATGTTTGGAGGAAATTTATCAAGAATTAAGTAAAGAGCCGTCTATACAACCGAAAAAAGAAGAGGTTGTAGTAATAGAAAATGGATATATAGTATATTAAATTAAAATTACCATGCGCGGATTTAAAATACCACTAAATTTTTCACCCGGGAATTTTTATCATAATAACAGGGTAGATGAAAAAGAATCAATAAAAAATTTCATCAAATTATTGGTTGGCTCACCTAACGGTAGCTTTAAGCCCAATTCTCGATTTGGATTTTCGCTAAAAAATCATCACTTTGAAAATGTTGACTCGAAAGGTGAAATTGATAAAAAAAAGGTCGCAGAGGAAAATGACACTCCTAATACCGATACTTATGCCAAAGAGTTGCAAGATACGATTAAAGACTTTGAACATCGTTTGAAAGACCTCAAAGTAAGAATAAAGTATGATAATAAAAAATCATCAGAAGAAGACATGATTATCATTTCTGGAAAAATAGAAAAAACGAATAAAGAGGTCTCTTGTTTGATACCACTTTATATCTGGAAAAATTATAAAGGAAAAAAACAATGAATACACTCGAAAAATATCATGAAGAAGTAAAAAAATATGCTATTTCTCAATGGAAAGGTGCGGATCTTAGTGTTGAAAATGCGAACGAAGACCCTGTAATCGACCTTTTATTGAAAGCGTTATCCTATCAGGCATACAATATCAGGGAGAATAAAGAAGAATATGGGAAAAACATACTTGGATCCTTTCTTAAAAGGATTGTCCCCTTTCATTTGATTAAACCTGTTCCGGCTTTTTTTATTGTGGAAACCAAAATGATAAAAGATTCGGATGAAACAACAATAGTGGACGAGCGTCATCCATTTACATTTCCATTTGAATTTAAGAAATCGGTTCATAAAGAAAAATATACGTTTTATCCTTTACTGGAAACTAAAATCATCAATGCGGAACTTAAAAACGTAGAGCGGCAAAGCGACAGAGTTTGGAATGTTGAATTACATTCCGACAAGCTTATCGAAAATCTTTCAGGGATATCTTTCTACATAACAGATACCTCCAAACCGGTAGGAATTGAAACCATAGAATTAAAGTGTGGTGATGGCAGTTATGAATCGCTCACCTTGATAAAACCTTCACAGTATAATGAATTACCCTTTACAAAATGGTTTAATAATAATCATCTGCTTCAGAACCAGAATTATTATTTGTTTGGGACTTATGATTATTGGCAGGAAATATTTTTGACAAACACTACTCAATTGTTTTATATTGGTCAGGATACGGAAAACAAGCAAGAGATTATTGAATTAAAAATTACTTTTGATTCACCTGTTGACATACGACACGATAAATTAAAGATCAACTGTGTTCCTGTGGTGAATGTAGAGAAAAGAGAGGGTACTTTAAATTCCCAGAATCCTGTTTTGAAACTGTCATTCGATACTGAAAAATTTCTGAATTTGTTTTATGATAAAGAATTTGAAGAAAGCATTGATGAATATTATAAAGATAAGGAAAATAAAAAAAATATAGATTCTTTTTTTATCAGACAACATGGTGTTGAAAGAGAAGATATTGCGGATAAATTTGAAAAAGATTCTTATTATACCATATTAAAAAGGGGTATAACTGACGATGAAAATATTCGTTTGAAATACCTCGTTACATCGGGTGCAACTGCCAACGAAATAAAAGAGGGAGAAAAAGTAAAACCGGCAAATGATTTGTTAGATAAGAACAACACTTTTTTAAGGCTTAATAAGAAAAGCGGCAGGAATAGCGTCCAGGACGAAGCGCAAAAAGAAAACATCGCTAAGTATTATTTCCAAACCAAAGACCGCTTGGTGACACCAGCTGATATAAAGGCTTTCATAAGGGCGTTTTATAATGAAGAAGAGGGAAAAGAAAAAAAATTGGACGAAGATATTGAAGGTATTGGTATTGTCCCGAATCATGAAATTGGAGATATTGTTATTTCCATCAATTTGAGGAAGGACAGCCTGTTAAAATCAAAAGAACATTCCGACAAAAGACAATCATTGGAGAAAATTCTGCAACAAAGGATTGCATTTAAGTCAACTAATATAATGTCTTTTAGCGTGATTATTTCATAATTTAAAGATTGCCGTTGTTAAGAATAAATTGTTTTTTATGGGATTGAAAAAGAATTTTTCATACCTTTGTAATTAATAATAAAGCAATTATAACTTACAGATATGAAAAAACATTATTTCATCCTGATTGCGTGCATTGCATCGCTGTTTTTTTCGTGCGAAAAAAATAATTCGAGGTCTAATGACAGGTACGTAAATTCGTGGATTTACAACGAAATGTCGTTATACTACCTTTGGAATACGAATATTCCTCGCCAGCCCAACTATGAATTGCCGCCGAGAATGTTTTTTGAAACGTTGCTGTATAATCGGTGGACGGTAACCGGAGACCGTTTTTCGTGGATACAGGAAAACTTTGTGGATCTGCTCCATTTGCTACAAGGAATAACGCCGTATGATGTTGGTTTTGAATATACATATTACTCATTGCAACCTCCGATTGATTATATCGGGCAGATTTTGTATGTAAAACCGAATACCGATGCCGAAAGGATAGGATTGAAACGAGGCGATGTTTTCACGAAAGTAAACGGAGTTGCCGTAACTCCAACGAATTTGCGTAGCTTGCTATCCGGTAGTGAAACTTCTGTTACCATCTCGTTTCATGATATGGAGACGGGCGTAACAACCGATAAAACGGTACGAAAAGAGATGAATTACGCCGAAAATCCCGTCTTTTTTGACAATATATATGAAGTCGGTGGACATAAAATAGGCTATTTGGTGTATAATTTTTTTGCTTCCGGTCCAACTTCCAATGATAATAGCTACGACCGGGAACTGAATGAGGTATTCGGTCGTTTCAAGGGTGCGGGTATAACCGAATTGGTGCTTGACCTTCGTTACAATAATGGTGGTTCGATGAACTCGGCTACGCTGCTTGGAAGTATGATTGTGCCCGGTTTGGATGCAGACAACATATTTACCAAACTTGAATTCAACTCGCTGATTGAAAAAATGTTAATTGAAGAAAATAGAGAAGATGAGTTGATTGATAAGTTTAGAGATAAGTTGAAAACGGAAGAAGCGATTAACAATGTGGGAGGTTCTATCCAAAAGCTGTATGTACTCACAGGTAATTGGACAGCGTCGGCAAGCGAGTTGGTTATCAATAACTTGAAACCTTATATGCCCGGCAAGATATTTCTGATTGGGATGGCTACTGTGGGGAAAAATGTAGGTTCTGTTTCGATATACGAAGAGGATAACTCCCAAAATAAATGGGGAATGCAACCGATTGTCCTTCGCTATTTTAACAAAGATGGAAAAGCCGATTTTTTAAATGGATTTGTACCTGATATATTTGAAAGGGATGGTAAAGAGAAATTGCCGTTGGGAGATATGAACGAAATAATGTTGAAAATTGCGATAGATCATATTACAGGTAATTATGACCCGTCAAGCCTCCGTTCGCAAGACGTTGACAATCGGTTATCGTTGGGTTCGTCCATCGAACAAAAAGCGTGGGCTAACAAGGCAATCGTTGACCGTTCATTATTGAAAAAACTGAATAAGAGGCGTTAAATATTCCTGTTAGGGAATATCTCTCGGTAGAAAAAATTGTCTCTGAAAACGAGACTGTCTCAAAAGACCGTCATCCCGCGCTTGACGCGGGATCCCCTAAAAAAGCAATACTGATTATTAGGGGATTGCGGGTCAAGCCCGCAATGACGAATCGTCTTTTTGGGCTTTTGAGACAGCCCCAAGGAGGTTGACGCATTTTTTCTACCAAGCGATAATCCCTAAGGTAACAGGATAAAATGTCGATTTTGCTCACATTTCAACTCTTGATTCGCATAAACAACTTATAAACAACTTTTTATGAAAATATGGAGCATTAGCATAGCACTGTTTTTTGCCGTAATGATTGTCGTTAATGCGCAAGAACCGCTGAGTCAGCAGGAATATCGTCGCCCGGTTTTAGTAGATGATATTCGCGGTGAACGCATTTTGTCGCTTCGTCAGAATGGTTTTTCGGTTGATAGTCTGCAACTTAATGATAAACAACGCGAACAAATAACAAAATTTCAAGCCGAAATACAAAAAGACTTGAACAAACTAAACCGTCAATTGCGTGAAAAGGAAGTACAGTTACAAACGTTGGAAACACAACCGGTTGCCAACCTGAAAGCTATAAACAAAAACATTGACGAACAGGCAAAGTTGATTGCCCGGCAAATGAAGCTGAAAGCGGAATACAAGCAAAAAATCCGTGTATTGTTGGATGATAGGCAACGGCGGATGTTTGATGGGAAATAAATAGGGATATTCGGGAAATGCAGAAAAAAATATGAGTTTTTCATTTTGGTAGTAAAATCTTGCTTTTGATGTAGTTTTTGCGGCAATTTATTGGAAAATCATCTGTTTCTATACCATATTTTCGATAAATGATTTTATGTATAAACCAATTAAATTACAATTACCCCGATTTCGCCATATTTGTGTGAAAATCGGGGTAATTTTCAGGAAATGATAGCACGTAACAATATTACTATCAATGTGTTATTCATTTACTGAATATCCCTAAATAGCGCGAAGGCACGAAAAGATCGAAAAATTTCCTCATTCGCGCTTTATAGCATCAAAACTACACTCCTCCACACACAACCCGCATTGCACGCATTTTTCGGTGTCAATGTGATGTATCTGGTAAGGGGTGTACGGAATGGCATCCGTCGGACAGGCTTTGGCGCATTTGGTACATCCCGTGCAATTTTCGTTGATCACATATTTGACCATTGCCTTGCAAACGCCGGCAGGGCAAACGCCGTTGATATGCGCTTCGTATTCCTCCCGGAAGTATTTGATGGTGGTCAGTACCGGATTGGGTGCGGTTTTGCCTAACCCGCACAACGAAGTTTTTTTGATGTTTAACGCCAATTGTTCTAATTTGTCAATATCTGCAAGTTCTGCTTCGCCCGACGTTATTTTATCCAATATATCCAACATTCTTTTGATGCCGACGCGGCAAAATGTGCATTTTCCGCACGATTCTTCACAAGAAAATTCGAGAAAATAACGCGCCACATCAACCATACAATCTTTTTCGTTCAACACGATCAAACCGCCCGAACCCATCATCGCGCCCATACTGCTGAGCGCGTCAAAATCGACTGCTACGTCGCATAATTCGGCAGGAATACATCCGCCCGAAGGACCGCCGACTTGAACCGCTTTAAGTTTGGCATTTCCATCTACGCCGCCTCCGATTTTTTCGACAATGTGATTCAATGTTATACCCATTGGCACTTCTATCAATCCGCCGTGTTTGACCTTTCCGGCAAGGGCAAATACTTTTGTACCTTTGCTGCTTTGCGTCCCGATAGCGCGGTATTTTTCGTAACCGTTTTTGATAATAAACGGTATTTGACTGAGTGTTTCCACATTGTTAACCAAGGTAGGAAAGCCGTTCAACCCTTTTTTGGCAGGGTAGGGAGGACGTTGTTTCGGAAAGCCGCGACTTCCTTCGATAGAGGCTATCAGCGCGGTCTCTTCGCCGCAGACGAATGCGCCGGCTCCTTCATACACTTTCACGTTGAACGAAAATTCGCTATCAAGAATGTTTTTACCGATTAATTTATATTCTTTGCAAATTTCTATGGCGGCACGAATGCGCGTAACTGCCAACGGATATTCGGCGCGTATGTAAAAAATACCTTCGGATGCTCCTACTGCGTAAGCGGCAATTAACATTCCTTCGATTACCCGAAACGGATAGGACTCCAACAGCATTCTATCCATAAATGCGCCCGGATCGCCCTCGTCGCCATTGCATATCACATATTTGACCGGACTTTCCGCTTTTGAAACAATCTCCCATTTTCGTCCGGTAGGGAAACCGCCTCCGCCTCGTCCGCGTATGCCGCTTTTGAGGATGGTGTCCAAAAAAGCCCCCCTAAATCCCCCCTCATGGGGGGACTTGCAGCCGTCCGTCAAAGGAAATTTGCAATCATTTGTCAAAGGGTGCTTGTAATCATCCGTCAGGCACTCCCCCCTTGAGGGGGGACTTAGGGGGGCTTGGGGGGCTATCTTTTTCAACGCCTCAAACCCACCATGTTCAATATACTCATCTATATTCAACGGTGTTAAAATTCCGTAACCTTCGGTAGAAATATGTAATTGATTGGAAAGGAAATTATTGATTGTATCCGTCCGCTCATTTTCCGACTTCCAAACCACATTATCCCAAGTTGTGTCGGTATGGTACATATCCAAATGCCCCAATAGGTTATTTTTCAATCGTTTAAAATATCCATCCGGTTTGAAATGATGATGCAAAATCTCTTTTATTTCAGTCGCTTTCACATTTGGATACCGCATCACAGAGCCGTCGGGTTGCACTACATCAATCAAAGGCACTTTGCTGCAAACGCCGACGCAACCTACCGGTTTGATATGAATTTCAATTCCCAACTGACGCGAAGCCTGCACCAACTCCTTGTATATATCGCCTGAACCGCTCGCAATACAGCAGGAACCCATACCCAGACGAACAGCCCCTCTAAATCCCCCCTCAGGGGGGGACTTGCAGCCGTCCGTCAAAGGGGACTTGTAATCATCCGTCAGGTACTCCCCCCTTGAGGGGGGGGCTGGGGGGGCTTCAAGAAAATCATCCACCACTTCGTTCACTTTCCCGGACTGAACGTGTCCGTAAATTTTCTCGTCAATTTGCACTACCGGCGCAAGGGTACAACAACCCAGGCAGGCAATTTTCTCCACGGAAAAAAGTTTATCGGGTGAGGTCGTTTCTCCTTCTCCGATTTTCAATTCGCGGACAAAAGCATCGTAAACATTCCCCGCCCCTTTGATATGGCACGCCGAACCGGTACAGACTTTAATAATATGTTTTCCCGAAGGAACGTGCTTGAATTGCGAGTAAAAAGTTGAAACGCTAATCAACTGTGCACGGTCGATTTCGGTTTTTTCGTACACACGTTCAATAGCAGCGTGCGGCAGGTAACCAAACTCGTTTTGCAGGGCTTGAAGTAAGGGGATGATGTTACTTCGTTGTGTTCCGATTTTTTGTATTATAGCGTCTGTTGGAGTTATGAAATCGGGGGTGTTATTTGTATTGTTGCAAGTGCAGGTCATTGTAATTTTCAAATGTTTTGTAATATTTCTGAGTTATTTCAATACTTTTTTCGTTCTTTCATCTCCATTTATTGTCACATATTTCAGTTTGTCAAAATTTTCAACTTCTAAGGTTGTCAAATGGAATGTTAATCCGAAACAACACTCACATGCACAGTAAGTTGCACCGTAACCATGAATGATTAAATTCAACGTAGTATCGTCTATTACTTCAATATCACAAAGAAATGAATGGCAGCAATTAGCCCAATGTTTTATCTCAATAGTCAGATTATCCTTTACATGATTAATTGATAAAACCCGGGGTTTGGATTTGTTCATTTCCCAAAATTCCTCTTTTTGTTGACAAAGTGTCATTGAAAGGCTATCAAAATAAAGTCCGTAACTTTTTGTAATTTGTTGGTTTAGCGTCCAAGGCAAAACGGTTGTTCCATATAAAATTTGCCTTGCATTTGGTGTGTCAAATATTATTGTGTCAGTCTTGTAGTTTGGTATGTCTTCAAATTTATCTTTGTTGTACTTTATAAATACAGTGTCTGCTTGTCCCCAAGACAAGGGAGATATTAATAACAAAATCAAAATTGCAGTCAACCATTTAGGTTGCTTGTACAAATAATTTATTGCTTCTTTTATTTTATTCATATGTTCATTCTTGTTTTAAGGTCTGTTTAAATTCTGTCCTTCGGACAGCAGCGACCACGAAGCTTTTTAGATGAAATTTAACAGGCTCTCTTTTTTATGAGTGCTAAATTAAGCATTTTTGGGAAATTAAGCAATATGCTAATATCTTCTATATCGTCTAAAATGAAAACAAATTAGAAAAAAACTTGTTTCTTCAAATTTTTTATTCCAAATTAAAAAAATAATGGAAAATTTTTGCAAGTTTCGAAAATAGGATTACCTTTGCAACGCTTTTGAAACGGAAGTATACGGGCGTTTAGCTCAGCTGGTTCAGAGCATCTGCCTTACAAGCAGAGGGTCGGCGGTTCGAATCCGTCAACGCCCACAAAAAATACCAATGCTTCCGTTTTTTAGCAAAAAAGGGCGTTTAGCTCAGCCGGTTCAGAGCATCTGCCTTACAAGCAGAGGGTCGGCGGTTCGAATCCGTCAACGCCCACAAAGTTGTCCATCAGAGGCAACTTTTTTTATATACCGGTATTTTTTTGCAACTACCAAAATTTACCTGAAAATTTCGTGTAATTTTGATAGCATACCTTATTATAATACCACCCTAAAAAAATAAACGACCACTTCTTAATAAAATGACCGTTTAATTCAAATAAAAAACAACTGATTATCAGTTTGTTCGTTGGATTTTGCAACTTTAAGGAATCATCCCCTTTGTTCTCAACTCTTCGATAATTGCACGGGTGAAACCATCAGCCAAGGATCTTGTATTGCTCGGATCATAACTTCTGGTTTGAGCCGAATAAATCAATTGATCATCATTTATCGTGAAAATATCTGCTTGGAGCACCCAGTTGATAGTCGTTTCAAAACGTCCGGGCACATACATCTGGTCGGCGGCAAACCAATACCTTCTATAAAAGCGCGAGAAGCCCATTTGAGCCGAAGGCATCATATAAAATGTTCCGGGTATATATTGCGTACTTTTTTCCTTATTTACCAAGGATACAATGATAACGGAAGTGAATTCCGAGCCTCTCAACTGGTTGATGATGTCGTTTTCTGCCATACGGTCAAACCCTCTCGGGCCAAATACGCTCACCGCGGTACTTGCTGATATTCCATCTCTGTTTAATGCAGCTGTCATCGCCTGCTCTATTTGATCTCTTGATTCTCTGTCGGGCATTACGGCGGCTACTAAAACTTTTTTCATTGCGCCGGCAGGTGGATTGCCGATACTCCATGATGAGATAATTCGAGTGTTGGAACACGAAGCAACAACAAAGACGATAAGTGCAAATAGCAATTTTGATAAGATAACTTTTCTTTTCATAATAAAAATTGTTTAATGGTTGTTATTATTTTAACCATATAACAATTTTTATCTGCGATTTGTTTTTTCAAATTTGTATTATTGTGAAAACGTTACGGTCTGTATCCCGATTTTTCTAAAATATCTTGTGCGTTAAAATTATTCATCAGTTCGGACAACGTAACGTCTTTGTTTTTATCCATATACGACCTTACGATTTGCCAGCCAATCCATTTTCCGGTTCTTCCGGGAGATTCGTTGGGAAAGAAAGAGGTAAAAGGAGCAGGATTGATGTATTTGGCGGTAAGCAGTATATCCGTAGAAAACAAGTGTTTGTTTTCTATGATGTAGTTCCACATTTTACCTTCGTTGGCTTTACACCACTTCCATTGTTGGCGGGTATACCCCATCAGATTTTCCTCTTTTTCTTTGGGCAAAAATACTTCGGTCAGATACATAATTTTTCCGTAATAGATCATATTATCCAACAGTCTTGGGGTATCAATGTTGTCGGGAAATTCGGTTGTCAACCACCAAAAAACAGCATCGGGAACAACTTTTTCGCGGCGAAGATTGGGAATCATATAGATGTAAATGCCGTCCACGTACTCATAATTCTTGTAATCTTCACCCAAATAGTAATCCAACGAAACCGAAATCAGCTCTTCATCCACCACGATAATATCCCCGAATCCGGAAACGTGTGTGTAGACTTTGGGGATAATTATATGAGGAAAATAGTGTTTCGCATATTTAAAAGCAGTAGTAAATCCGCCTTCTAAATCAGATACATTGGTATATTTTGCTTGACAGTCGGAATAAAACTCCCGGTAAGCGGGGTGCGTCAAAAATTGATACACCATATCATCTTCTTTTGTTATTGGATTTCCGATGATTTGCTTGGTGTACAAATCAACAAAGTTACCATACTTTTCGCGCAATGCTGCCAACGAAGAGGCTACATTATTGGTATCAATGGCAAAAAAATCTTTGTCAAACCGTTGGATTTGCACCTGATGAACAGGACTGTTGCTTAAATCAACATCCGAAAAGCGATTTTTTTTACCGCACGAAGAGAAAAAACATAACAGGACAAGGAAAAAGGATAACAGTCTCATATTTTAAAATTTATTACCTGTTTTTTTAACGGGATAAGGCTGGATTTATTATTTCGTTTGCATTCCAAGAGGTTTCTATTTTATTTTTTCCTTAAATGCGGTTAGATTTATTACTTTTATCGTTTCATTTTTTAGTGGCGTTTCGAGCACTTTTGTATCGCCTGACACTAAATAATCTGCATTTCCTTGTATTGCAAGGTCGAAAAGAAAATTATCTTTTGGGTCGGGACAATCTTTGAAAACCGGTTTTGTTTCGCAAAATTCGGAAATATCAGTATATAAACTGATAATTTCCTCAAAATCAAAATCGTATTTAGCAAACTTTTTACGTGATAAAACTTCTTTTAGTTCGGCAATAGAGGGGATTGAAGGTAAAAAAGTAACATTGTTTTTAAACGACATCGCAAGTAACTCATAGAATTTTCCGCTAATAACAGAACTAACCCAAATATTGGTATCAAACACTGTTCTATTTCCCATTGCGATAATCTCTAATTTCTTGCACAATTTCCTCCATAGTCATTTTTGGAACGTTTTTATTTATTGAACGGTCAATTTTTTTTGCCCTTTCCAACAATAATGCTTGCGATTTCTTTTTGTCGGTATCTTCTTTTTTTGCAATTTTCACACCGGGTATTTTTGCAATTACCTCCAACAAACCGCTTACTATGCTGTTTTGTGCATCATATTCTAATGTTACTGTTGTCATAACTTTACAGTATTAAAAGTATGAACAAATATAGCATTTTTTTTTCTTTTTGCAAAATCGCAAGAAGATTCTCAAAACTTACCTCCTAAACAACATAAAATGCCCTATATACACCTTTTCCACATTTTGGAGCATAATGATATACCAATAATCATTCGATGGCATCGGATTACCGAGATAAGTTCCGTCCCAAGGGGTAAATCTGTCTTTATCGGTGTAGCGTACAAGCAACTTGCCGAAACGGTCGTATATATCAATAGTTGCAATCTCAAAATATTCGATATTTTTAATGTTCCAAACATCGTTTTCGCCATCTCCGTTAGGTGTAAAAAACGCATCAGGGATGATTTCCTCATAAATCACCTCGTTGCAACCAAACCCATTTTTCAAAATTTCCACTTTCAATGAAACCGGTTCGGCAGTTTCTCCGCCGGCAGTCATTACCACCGAATAGGTACCGGCGTTGTTAAGCGTTGCATTCTTAATAACAGGTGTTGCGCTTGTACTTTTAAATCCGTTTGGACCTGTCCATTCAAAAGTAGCTCCCGCCGGCGCGTTATTTACATAGAGTTCCAAATCTCCGCCTATGCAAATAGGGCTGTTGCTGCTGATGTCAATAATAATAGTGCACGAAGTAGTGGCATTTCCCGACATTTTGTTGAAAGAAATATTTCCCGGCATCTCCGAAAAATTGGTAATGAGCAAGAGATACCATTCGTCTTGTTGTGCGTTTTCGATGCTGCATATTTCACGCCAATCGCCGGAATAACTGCAACGATCGCCTGTATCGTGCGGAAAAAGAGAACCTTCCCGCAATCCGGCATAAACCTTGTTTAATACATCTTGTTTGGAAATTCCCGAAAGAGGTCCCCAGCAAATAAAGTCAATATCTTCTTCTCTTGAATGCGTCATCTCTATAATCATATCGCCGGGTTGATCTATTTTGAAAATAAACCAGGCTGGCGAAGGCGTTGACCACAAACAACCTATCGCTCCATAGTTAAGATGAACCTGTTCGCTTACCGTACCGGCAGGATATGTAATGCCGTAAGGATTGTCTTCCATACAAAAAGGAATTACGAGATCATTATCTTTCCAAGGAATACCTTGAACGACGTAGGGCGTACTAAAAGATGAAGGCGCACTGATACATTCGGTTTTATAGACTAAAACCTCGTAAGACCTACCCCCAAGAACAGGGATATTTAACGGAGAAGTTACATTTTTGTAAATTTCGGGCGACATAAATGGCGATTCTATTACCACTACGTCATATTTGGATTGGGGAGAAACATCGGACCAAACAATTTTTGCTGTTGTGCTGGTAATATTAGTAACAGAAACAGTTATATCGTTACATATTTTGGGAACGTTAACCGTGAAGTCAAACCCCCAATCGGTGTCAGTATCATAGGAATAAAACTCAAATGTAATAGTTCCGGACGTAATGACTGTTTCGGGAAAAGAACCGTATCCGGAGCAACCTTGGATAATAAAATCTCCATCGTATAAAAGCAAAGCAGCATACTCATCAATAGCATATATTCCCGATATAGTAGTACCCATGGGAACATTAAGCACCAACGCGCCATTGCTGTTATTCGAATGATTGCTGTCAGCGCCGCCATCGTCGTAAACTTTGTAAGTACCCGGAGTTGTTAATGTTTGCGTAAGTATTCCCTCTGTTGGGACATTAAAAGACGTTTGCCCGCTTACCCCAACAAAAAGGAATAGTAACGTACATACGCATAATGCTTTTACTAATTTCATAATTAAACTTTATAACCCTAATTTATATGTTTGGAAAACGGGGCAAAGTTGTTTTTATTATTATTTAGGGATGTTTTAAATTATAATGATTATCTGTAACAATGTTTGAAAAATACATTGTGTGTTGATTGTTAGTTGGTTATGATTTTTTTAACCCAATCCGTTGTGCTAAGGGAGGGATAGAATAGAAAACCCCTGATGAGGCGCACGTTACAAACGTGCGCCAGCCTAGGGGGGGGGGCTTGCTGTAATAGTTTGTTTTATGAACAACGCGCGGTTTACAAAACCGCGTGAGAGAATGCGGTGTGAGTGAAGTGAACACGGCAAAAAACAACTTTTGGTGTGTGATATTGTGTATAGTCAAATGCGTACAATCATTGCCGATATGACCATCGAAAAGTTGAATGCCGACCATGATGAATTTTATAATGTCCTATGTTAATATTAAATAATTGATTTTTAGAATATTGTAAATTTAATACAAATGTCAAACAATCAGACAATTACAATATTTTTAGGACGCTTTGCGGATAATCATTTAATTGTTCAACTTCAAAAAACTCACGCACAGGCGAAGTTTTTGTTTCATTGGAAGGTCGTCCCATATAAAACATTTAATACCAAAATGAAACATAATTCATTCTATAATTGAAAATGTATTTTTCTGTAATTAAGCACTATAGTAATTTTTATTGGTATGAATTATAATTCTCTTTGGTATAATATTCTAATTGCAAGCCTAAAAACTGATAATGTTATTTTTTTTTAATTGTTTTTATTATATTTGAAGTGATGATACTGAATCTAAATGACTTGGTATGAAATTATGTTATTGGTATCCGGCGGATTTTTAAAATTAATAAAAAAAGGAGGAGTTATTATGTTTCAAAATAATCAGTTTGTAGAAGAACTCATAAGTTGCATAAAATCAAATTTAATTGTAATAACGCAAGATAAATTAGAAAAAATTTTCTCCGAACACTTAAATAAGGATAGAAAAATACATATGTGGATAACACCTTGTTCTTTATGTACGACAATATTAATTGCATTTCTTTCTGCTGAATTCAAAGATTTTGCAGGATTAAAAAAATCTGTATGGGAAGCGTTTTTTTTTCTTTCGTTTCTTGCTACATTGGTTTGGACAATTATTGCAGTTTTTCAAGCTCTTAATAATAAAGCAAGTGATAAAAGTTTTATTGATGATATATTAAATAATCGGGATAATAAAAATTTTAGAGAAATCAATAAAACTGATTGTGAACTTATCGTTTAATTCAATTATAAAAAAAGGATTTTATTTTTGGCGAATTTTTGAATAATTTTTGCTTTTGCCGGAAAATAATTTTGCCGTTTCGTGTTTGTTCCCTATTTTTGTAGAAAATTTAAACAAAGAATACTTTGGCGGTTGCGGTTAATTCTCTGCATTTTTTCCAAGGTGTTTTTATAAAAATTAATGAATTATGGAAATAAACTGCGAAAATAAAAAAATCAACTTCATTCAAAAAATGATTGAAGACAAGAGAGCTATTCACGAATATATTCAAAAAAACGGCACATTAAAAGGATTTAATAATGACGGAATCAAGTTTGCAAGACCGTTTTGAGATTATTTTTGACGATAGTGCTTATTGTTTTACTACTCCTTCAAACATTCGATATCAAATAATTTTTGTTGATTATACTAATGTGCTCAATATCAGTGCACCCATTTATATGCTCACAATAGAGAGGTATATTTCGCAAAAGTGTGGTAAAAAATACGATTCTCGCATTCAAAATACGATATTGCATATCATTCGCGAATTTTTTTCAGCGAATGAAAATGCAATGATTTCCATATATGATATTGATGATGGTAGACAGGCGAATAGAAAAAGATTGTTTGATAGTTGGTTTGACCGTTACAATACTTGTTTGATAAAAGAAGAGAGAGAAGTTGAAATAAACGACCGTAAAACAGTTGCAACATTACTATATAGTTCAACCAATAAACATCAATCCGAACTTATCTCCGGCTTCAATCAAATTGTGGAAAATAATTTTTATTGTTGATAAAATGCCAACTATTTATACATCTTCTCCCTCAACGCCTTAACTCCCTCATCCACAATATAATCATCATAATCCATTTGCTTGTCAATGATACCGCTTGGGGTCAGTTCGATGATGCGGTTACAGACGGTTTGGATAAATTCGTGGTCGTGCGAAGACATCAGTACATTTCCCTTGAACGATTTCAATGAGTTGTTGAATGCTTGAATGGACTCCAAATCCAAGTGGTTGGTAGGCGAATCCAATACCAGCGTATTGGCGTTTTTGAGCATCATACGCGAAATCATACAGCGCATTTTTTCTCCTCCCGAAAGGACGCTGGCTTTCTTGTAAATTTCTTCTCCCGAAAAAAGCATTCGTCCGAGGTAGCCACGCACGAAGGATTCGCTCGTGTCGGGTGAGTATTGGCTGAGCCAATCCACCAAACTTAGCTCTGTATTAAAAAAGGCTGAATTATCTAACGGCAGGTATGCCGGCGTGATGGTAACGCCCCACTCAAATGTTCCTTGGTCGGCTTTCACATTATCACTGATAATTTCAAAGAAAGCGGTCATTGCACGCGGGTCTTTCGAGATAAAGACGATTTTATCATTCTTCTCTACGTTGAAATTCACGTCTTTGAAAAGCAACGTTCCTTCCATGCTTTTAGCCAATCCTTTGACTTCGAGAATACGGTTTCCGGGTTCGCGTTCGGGCGAGAAAATAATACCCGGATATTTTCTTGTAGAAGGTTGAATTTCCTCCACATTGAGCTTTTCCAACATCTTTTTGCGGCTTGTGGTCTGTTTCGATTTTGCCACGTTCGCGCTGAATCGGGCAATAAATTCCATAAGCTCTTTTTTCTTCTCTTCCGCTTTTTTGTTTTGTTGTTGTTGCTGACGGAGCGCTAATTGGCTCGATTCGTACCAGAAACTGTAATTTCCGGCGAAGAGCGAAATCTTGCCGTAATCAATATCCACCGTGTGGGTCGAAACTGCATCTAAAAAGTGACGGTCGTGAGAGACGACAAGTACCGTATTTTCGTAGTTGGCAAGGTAATTTTCGAGCCACATTACGGTTTCCAAGTCGAGGTCGTTGGTCGGCTCATCCAATAACAGGTTATCCGGTTTTCCGAAAAGAGCCTGTGCCAATAGGACGCGCACCTTTTCTTTCCCGCTCAACTCCTTCATCAATTTGTAGTGCAGGTCTTCTTTTATGCCCAAACCGCTCAACAACATCGCCGCATCGCTTTCTGCATTCCAGCCTTCCATTTCGGCAAATTTCTCTTCCAACTCAGAAGCGCGAATACCGTCGGCATCGGAAAAATCGGCTTTTGCGTAGAGTACTTCTTTTTCTTGCATTACGTTCCACAGCGGTTCGTGTCCGCGCAAAACGGTTTCAATCACGGTACATTCGTCAAACTCGAAGTGGTCTTGTTTCAACACGGATAAACGTTCGCCCGGCGCAATCGAGATATTTCCCTTCGTAGGAGCTAATTCGCCACTTATTACTTTCAAGAAAGTGGATTTTCCGGCGCCATTTGCACCAATAATCCCGTAACAATTCCCATTCGTAAATTTCAGATTTACATCTTGAAACAACACTCGTTTTCCAAACTGAACAACAATATTAGAAGCAGTAATCATATTTTCAAATTTTTTGAAACGCAAAGGTACAAATTTTTTTATATCTTTGCGCTTCGTTTCATCAAACTTACCAGCTATCGTAACTTTAATCAATATTTATTTTTTGTATGAATAAATTTTATCTCACTTTTTTACTAAGCTGCCTTCTCTTAGGCAGTTGTGGAAATAAAAATCAAGAAAACAAAATGACAGAAGTTTCAAAAGATTCGATTACCGTTTGGCAAGCGGAATTAGTATTGGATGCGAAAGCCAAATTGGGCGAAGGCGCTTTGTGGCAACCGGAACAAAAATTGCTTTATTGGATTGATATAGAGGGGTGTGAATTACACTTTTTTGACCCGAAAACGGGGAAAAACGAAAAATATGATTTACCAAGTAAACCGGGTACGGTTGTTCCGTTGAAAAATGGAAATTGTTTGTTGGCATTCAATAATGGTGTTTTTGAGTGGGACAGAGAAAAGAGATCGCTCACTTATTTTGCCGAAAATCCCGAACAAGCAATCGGTAGTCGCTACAACGACGGAAAATGCGACCCTTCCGGACGTTTATGGGTGGGAACATACGCGGATGAAAAGAAACAATGCGGATTGTATCGCATTAACAGCGATAAATCGGTTACAAAAATGCTTGGCGACATCACTTGTTCCAACGGTATTGTGTGGTCGATTGACAAAACAAAAATGTACTACATCGACACCCCAACGCGCGTGGTACAACAATTTGATTATGACGATGCTACGGGCGAAATTTCCAACGGAAAAATAATCATCCGCTTCCCCGAAGGTGTCGGTAATCCTGACGGTTCAACGCTTGATGCGGAAGGAATGCTTTGGATAGCCCATTGGGGCGGCGCGTGTGTTTCGCGTTGGAATCCGGAGACCGGCGAGATGATTGGTAAAGTCGAAGTTCCCGCACGCGATGTAACTTCCGTTGCTTTTGGCGGCGATGAGTTGGAAACGCTTTATATTACGACCGTTTCCGAATGGGTGGATGAAGAAACGTTGGCGAAATATCCGCATAGCGGCGGCTTGTTCGCTGTAAAACCGGGTGTAAAAGGGATACCGGCTAACTTTTTTGAAAAATAAATTTAAACACAAAGACACAAAGAACACGAAGATAAATAAAAAACTTTGTGCCCTTTGTGTCTTCGTGTTTATAATTTTAAACCATTCTTCAAGTAAAATTGTTTATCAAAGATACAGCCTGTCAAACTGTCAAGTTTTATGAAAAATTGTCAGAAAAAGATTAAACAAATGCTTTGGCACAGATTATGTAGTAGAATTGGCGTTAAAACAAAATTAATTTTATAACTTAAATATTTTAAAAGAAATGAATATCAAACCATTAGCAGACAGAGTGCTTGTTAAGCCGGCTGCTGCAGAGGAGAAAACAGCAAGTGGAATCATTATTCCCGATTCAGCAAAAGAAAAACCGCTAAAAGGCGAAGTGTTAGCCGTAGGTAACGGAACTAAAGACGAGGAAATGGTGGTAAAGAAAGGCGACGTTGTCCTTTATGGAAAATACGCAGGTACGGAGCTTGAATTAGATGGCGAAAAGTATTTGATTATGCGTCAGAGTGATATTTTGGCAATCGTTTAAACTAATTAAGAATTAAAAATTAAGAATATGGCAAAAGAGATTAAATTTGACATTGAGGCTCGTGATTTGTTGAAAAAAGGAGTCGATGAATTGGCAAATGCAGTAAAAGTAACGTTAGGACCTAAAGGTCGCAATGTGATTATCGAGAAAAAATTTGGTGCGCCTCACATCACGAAAGACGGTGTAACCGTGGCAAAAGAGATAGAATTGGCAGACCCGTTCCAAAATATGGGTGCGCAAATGGTTAAGGAGGTTGCCTCTAAAACCGGTGATGATGCAGGTGATGGTACCACTACCGCAACCGTTCTCGCGCAATCAATCATTACCGTAGGGTTGAAAAACGTGGCTGCCGGAGCCAATCCGATGGATTTGAAACGCGGTATCGACAAAGCCGTTGCCAAAGTGGTTGCCAACATCAAATCGCAGGCACAATCGGTGGGCGATGATAACAGCAAAATCGAGCAAGTTGCTTCTGTTTCGGCAAACAACGACAGCGAAATCGGAAAACTGATTGCCAACGCAATGGCGAAAGTGAAAAAAGAGGGCGTTATCACCGTAGAAGAGGCAAAAGGTACCGAAACAACCGTTGAAGTGGTTGAAGGTATGCAGTTTGACCGCGGTTATCTTTCTCCATATTTCGTGACAAACACCGAAAAAATGGAAGCCGAATTGGAAAATCCGTTCGTCTTGATTCATGATAAAAAAATCTCTACGTTGAAAGATCTTCTTCCAATTTTGGAAGCAACTGTTCAAACCGGTCGCCCGTTGTTAATTATCGCAGAGGATATTGATGGTGAGGCTCTTACTACATTGGTAGTAAACCGTTTGAGAGGTTCGTTGAAGATTTGCGCTGTAAAAGCGCCGGGATTCGGCGACCGTCGCAAAGAGATGTTGGAAGACATTGCCGTGTTGACAGGCGGGGTTGTGATTACCGAAGAAAAAGGGTTGAAATTGGATGCCGCTACGATTGATATGCTTGGTCGTGCAGAGAAAATTTCTATCAACAAAGACAATACCACCGTTGTGAACGGAGCAGGCGACAAAAAAGCGATTGCTGCCCGTGTATCTCAAATCCGCGCTCAAATCGAAGCTACGACTTCCGATTACGACCGCGAGAAATTGCAAGAACGTTTGGCAAAATTAGCCGGCGGTGTTGCTGTTCTTTATGTGGGCGCACCTTCCGAAGTGGAGATGAAAGAAAAGAAAGACCGTGTGGACGATGCGTTGAGCGCTACCCGTGCCGCTATCGAAGAGGGTATCATCCCGGGCGGAGGTATTGCTTACATCCGTGCTATCGAATCGTTGAATAATTTCCACGGTGACAACGAAGACGAAACCACCGGTATCGAAATCATCAAACGCGCTATCGAAGAACCACTTCGTCAAATCGTTGCGAATGCCGGAAAAGAAGGCGCCGTATATGTTCAAAAAGTAAAAGAAGGAAAAGGCGATTTCGGTTACAACGCGCGCACCGATAAGTTTGAAAACTTCTTCGCATCGGGCGTAATTGATCCTGCCAAAGTGGCGCGTATCGCATTGGAAAATGCTGCGTCTATTGCCGGTATGATGTTGACCACCGAGTGTGTAATTGCTGAAAAGAAAGAAGATCACCCTGCCCCTGCAATGCCTCCAATGGGCGGCGGAATGGGTGGAATGATGTAATAATCGTTTGACTTGGAAAAATAGGGAGTTGGCTTTTTTAGGTCAACTCTTTATTTTTTTGTAAAAATAGTTGGATATTTGAAATTTAGCAGTAATTTTGCTGTCAAATGATTTTGGCAGTAAAATTACTGTTGAATTTATTTGGCAGTAAATTTGCTGTTAAATCATAAATTAAAAAAATAGAAATATGAGCAATTCTTGGAAAAATCAGCACATCGTTACAGGTCCTGTTGCCAAAGGTGGTAATTTTTATCATCGCGACAATATTGTAGAGGAAATTTGGGATAAACTAAAAAGTGGCTACTCCGTTCAATTAGCAGCGCCACGCCGTGTTGGAAAAACTTCAATAATGCAATATATCGAAGAAAAACCGGCAGAAAATTATAAAGTAATTTTTCAAGATATTGAAGGAATTGAGTCGGTAGATGAATTTTATGAACGAATTTATACAATGCTTTTGAATTGTTTGAACAAAACAGATAAAGCAAAAAAGGGTTTTGGGAAATTTTGGAAATCTAAATCGGTAACTAAATTTGGATTGGAAGGCATAGAATTGCAATCCAAACCAACTGATTTTTTAAAGGCAATAAATGCTTTTCTTGCAGAAATAAATGATAAGCAAAATATTGAAAATATCATCCTGTTATTAGATGAACTTCCCATAGTGCTGTTCAAAATTAACAAAACAAACAACGAAGGAGCTATATCTATTCTTGAAAATTTACGACGTTGGCGACAACAACCCGAATTGAACAAAAAAGTAAAGTTTGTGTTTGCCGGTTCGGTTGGGATTCATTATGTGGTTGAAAAAATAAAAAAAAGAAACTCTGATTTAAACGATTTGGCAAAAGTACATTTTGAACCATTGTCTGATAGCGAGGCACACAGATATATTGATTGGGCTACTTATGAGGCAACCGTAACCTACGATGCAGAGTTGAAACAGCATTTACTCAATAAAATACAATATTTTGTTCCATATTTTATAAACCTCTTGCTCGAAGAAATAAACAGCCAAGCAAAAAAAGCAAATAACCCGAAAATCACGACACAAAGCATTGATACTGCATTTGATATGGTGGTTAAGAATAACGATTATTTTAAAGATTGGAAAAAACGCTTGCAGGATTATATGCCGTCGCCGGATTTTGATTTTGTAAATGAAATACTTACACATACCGCACACGAAGAATATATTTCTTTGCAGGAGATTTACGACAAAGCCGTAAAGCACGAAAAAACAACTGATTATATGGAATTTATCGACGATTTGATAAAAGACGGCTACATAATCGAATTTGAAAGTAACTACCGGTTTATTTCACCGTTTTTGAGTGCGTTTTGGAAAAAGAATAACCCTATTTATAATTCTTAAAATCAAAATATTATGTTGTCAATATATCAAAATTCAAATGCCGATAATTACGAAAGCATCAAAGCCGGTTTTATTGTCCGCACGGCAGAATATGAAACGATTATTTCTACGTTGAAAAAGCGGAAGCCGGGTGATTCTATTCAGCACGAACTGATTTTAGGCAGGCGTGGCAGTGGAAAATCTACCCTGCTTAAACGCATTGAGGTAGAAATTAAGGAAAACGAAAAATTAAAAACAAAATATATTCCCGTAAATTTAGCGGAAGAACAGGCGGGAATTTACCGCTTAATGGATTTGTGGGAACAAGTTTTACTGGAATTATATCATTGGAGCGAAGAGAGATTTGAGACGAAAAGTTTTTCTGATTTTACCGGCGAGCAGGCATACACACGCTATTTGTATGGAGAAATTCATCGTTTCTGCAAAGCTAAAAAGAAAAAAGCCGTATTACTGTTGGATAATTTCGACCGGATTGTCGGCAATTTTTCCGATGACGGAAATCTTCTGCGTGAAACGCTTATCAACTACCACGACTTTGTGCTGATTACTGCAAGCGCCCGGATGGATGAACATTTTTGGCAATACGACCAACCTTTTTACGAGTTTTTCCGCCGTCATCGTTTGGAGACATTGACGAGCGAAGAGGCTTTCTGTTTGCTCAATCATTGGAGCGATGCGTTAGATTTTAACGAAAATGAGCGAAAAAAAATCAACCATTTCCTGCAAGAAAACCCCGGAAAAGTAGAAAACATTCGTTTACTTACCGACGGACTGCCGAGAACGATGCTGTTTTTTTTGAAATTAGTATTGCAAACGGAAAAACCGGAAGAAGCATATTGTTTTTTGCAAAAGGTAATGGACGAAGTTACGCCGCTATACCAAGAGCGACTGCTCAACCAAGCTCCACCAATGCGTAAAATAATACTTGAAATGGCATTTATGTGGGAGGCAGCCTCTACAAAAGAAATTGCCGAGCAATGCCGGATGGAAAGCAAGCGGGTAGCCGCCGACCTCAATACGCTGACTGACAGAAAAATAGTAGAAACCATTGCCACCGACAAGCGTAATAATCTTTATCGCATTGGCGAACGCTTTTTTAATATGTGGCTGATAGTTACGCAAGGCAACCCCGACCAAAAACGCAAAGCGCGTTGGGTTAGTGAGTTTTTGGAATGCTGGTACAACAAACAGGAATTGCAAACTATTGCACAGCAGCATATTGAAAACTTAAAAGCATATAAAATTTCAGGTAAAGAAGCACTTGTACTTTCCAAAGGATTGAGTCAAAGTAGATACATAAGCACTGATTTTCGAGATGAAATAATAGACCTCACAAAAGCTGGATTAAAAGGTTCTCTTAATAATTATTTAATACAGTTACCTGAAACGGTGAGAGAAATTCAAAAGAAGATTATTGATTATGTTGAAAAAGAAGATTATCAACAAGCTATAAATTTGATAAATTTAATTGAAAATGAAGAAGGTGGTTGGAAAGATGATTTTTTAGCACATATTTATTTGATACAAGAGAAATTTGATTTAACAGAAAAATATTATTTGCAGGCTATTGAAAAAGGGAATGTTGGGGCTATGTTCAATTTGGGATTTTTTTATCAGTGTGTTCAAGAAAATTATTTTTTAGCAGAAAAGTATTATTTGCAGGCTATTGAAAATGGAAATGTTCGTGCGATGTCTGAGTTAGGGCTTGTGTACTATAATCAAGAAAAATACAATTTGGCAGAAAAATATTATTTACAAGCCATTGAAAATGGAGATAGTATTTCAATGATCCATTTGGGTGATTTGTACGAGAGTCAAAAAAAATACGATTTGGCAGAAATGTGTTATTTACAAACTATTGAAGAAGGAAATTCATTCGTAATCAGTAATTTGGTTTTTATGTATTATGCTCAAAACAAAAATAGAGAACTGACAAGGCAATATATTGACAAATATAAAGGAGTAGAGATTCATAGATATAAAATCATTGTAGAAATATGGGCGGGCATATTTAATGATGTAGAAGAAAGAGTAATAGATATTTGTCGCAAAGAAAGAGAAAATTCGTCTTTTATAGGGCGTTTACTTATTCACCATCAAAAAAGCTTAGTAAATAAACTATTCCATCACGCAGAATTTGGCAAACGCTTGCAAGAGCAATATACGGTACTATATTACGCAAGTCAAATACTAAACGGCAAAGAAAAAGAAAACAACCTACTATTGCGCATTCCGCCCGAACTGCAAACTACGGTAGATGATGTTTTGAAAAACATAAAAGAAGAACAGGAAAGATATTCAAAATAATGGATGGAATGATTAATCAAAAATAAGAAGTTACCTATTTATGCGGAATCGACAGTTTCCATTCAAGTAAATAGCTGTCTATGTGTTTTTTAATGTAGTTTTTATTGCTCATAATTGCTGAAATTTTCTATAAACCTGAGTTTTGGATAAGCGAGATTCCTCCCTTCACTGCGTTGCGGTCGGAATGACCAGTATTTCTGGTGTGCGAGGGAGTGAAAAGCAGCGGCAAAGCCGCTGCTTTTCACTCCAATACCCCACTTTGACAAGTCAAGAAGTCATTCCGACCGCAACGTAGTGAAGGGAGGAATCTTTTCTTTGTTGAAAATCAATAGAATAAGAAAATTCTTATCCAAAACTCAGGTTATAAAGGTAAAAAAAACAGACCGGAAAAACACGTTTTCGGGTAAAAAGTCGGACCGGAAGCATTTTTACTTACAAATCCTGCCTTCTTAATACGAACAAACTAATCAAAACAAAAAGAACAATTTGTACGATTGAAAATGCAGAACTGAAGTGGTAGAAAAGAGATTCATTTCCTCCTTTTTCCAACAAAGGTACCACCACAGAGAAAAGAATGGTTGACTGAATAATTGATAAAAGAAATAAAAATCCGAAGAAAAGAAAAATTCCCGAAATTTTACCTTTGGTTATGATTACCGAGGTAGTTAGCGTAATAATATAAGCTAAGAATCCTAAAATAGCCGGTAAAATTTCAATTTTTTCAATAAGTCCTTGCATGATCCCCACGAAAAAATTGGGATAAAAGAACGAAAACAAAATCGGGACAAATAAAATAATAAACATAGCTATAAAACAAGTCAGAATAGTGGCGCCGATTTTTACAAAATAATACTTTTCGCGAGATACGCCACTTGCAAAAATCAAGCTCATTACCCTGTTCTTGTAATCCGTGTTCAGCAAATGAAACGGATAAAGCAACGAAAAAATCCCTAAACCGAGAATTGTAAAAACAATCAAAGGTAATTTAATCATAAATCCCGTGCTCATCACACTTGAAAGAGAAGCCGCAGCCGCCATTCCCGTCAAAATGGCGATGACTATCAAATAAGATCGATCATTGCTGTTTTTGAACATTTCCATTTTAAAAATATCTTTTAATTCCATCGCTTTCTCTCCTCTTTATTTGGTTAGTTCAACAAATTTACTCTCTTTTTTGATTTGGTGAAATTCAATATCGCCGGCAACAGCTTGCTTGAACAGTTCGCGATATTTCGTCTCGTTTAATTCCAGCTTGATTAATTTTCCCTGTACCGTGAACGGGATTTCCAGCTTTTCAAGTACTTCGGCAAACGCAGCCTTGTCGCTTACTTCTACGCGGTAAACATACTCTTGTGCTGTATCTTTTAAGTCGAAAGCATTGGAAAAATCTCCATTCGACATAACCAGTACCTTGTCGGACAGGGATTCAATATCTTCCTGTACGTGGCTCGAAATCAGAATTGTACATCCTTTCTTTTTCAGTCCGAGCAGGTGGTTTTTGAACCAGTTCACGCTTTTGGCATCCAATCCGCGAAATGGCTCGTCAAAAATCAAAATCTCGGCATTGTTCATAATGGAAATGAGCAGGATCAGTTTTTTATTCATTCCCAGCGAGTAGGTGCTTACTTTTCGGTTGATGCTGTCGGCAATTTCCAATTCACGCGCAAAACTCATCGCCTGTTCTTCGTCAAATCCGCCGCGTAGTCCGCCGAAATAACGCATATTAAATAGCCCTGTTTGGTTTTTATACAACTCCATGTCATCCAGTACGATACCGACTTTGGACAGCACGCTGAGGTTCGTTTTGACCGATTGCCCGTCAATTTGCACATCGCCGCTGTAATTGGTAATAATGTTGGTCAACGCCTTAAAAAAAGTTGTTTTTCCCACGCCGTTTTTTCCTACAATTCCATAAATTTTCCCTTTTTCAAACTCGGCGCTCGAAATATTTAGCACCTTTATGTATCCGTAGGAGAATAGCAGGTTTTTTACTTTTATCTTCATGTTTTTATTTTTAAGAAGCCTCTCCCCCCGACCCCTCTCCACAAGAGAGGGGAGAAAGAGGTGCATATTTTATTATTTGTTCAATTATCAGAATGTCCTTCTTGTTTAGTCACCCCTCTCTTGTGGAGAGGGGTTGGGGGAGAGGTTTCTTCCTAAAACGGCACCTCATTCGCCGCCGAAGACGCAAACGGATTTGCCGAGTTTGTATTCGTATTATTCGTACTTGTAAAACTTCCCCCTTTTTCAAAATCATCCTCCGAATTATTGATTTTGGAACCAAGACTGATGGCTCCACCGGTCGAAGAACTGCTCGAAAACGAATCATCATATTCCTCCGAAAGATTCATAAATTTGGCAAGTTCACTTTTGAATCGAAGCCTGACATCGCCCGTCGCACCGTTTCGATGTTTCGCAATGATGATTTCGGCAACACCAAGTAGCGAATTCCCTTGCGAGTCTTCCGTGATTTTGTAATATTCGGGACGGTGGATAAAAAGCACCATATCGGCATCTTGCTCAATGGCTCCCGATTCACGGAGGTCGGAGAGTTGCGGGCGTTTTCCTTCCGCACCCGTGCGTCCTTCCACACCACGATTCAACTGTGATAGCGCGATAATCGGGATATTCAACTCCTTCGCCAACTGCTTCAACGAGCGCGAAATCATACTTACCTCTTGCTCACGACTGCCGAAGTGCATTCCGCTCGCATTCATCAATTGGAGGTAGTCGATGATGATACATCTTACACCGTGCTCCTTTACCAAACGCCGCGCTTTCGTGTTCAACTCAAACACCGAAAGGCTTGGCGTATCATCTACGAAAATCGGTAAATCAAACAAATTTCTCACTTTATGATGCAGTTGTTCCCACTCGTAAGGCGCGAGGTTTCCGTTTTTGATTTTTTCTCCCGATATTTCGCACGCATTGATTAACAGACGGTTGACCAACTGTACGTTCGACATTTCCAACGAAAACAGTGCGATGGGCGATTCGTTGTCTGCCATATTTTTTGCCATTGAAAGCACGAAAGCCGTCTTACCCATTGCCGGACGGGCAGCGATAATGACCAAATCCGAACGTTGCCAACCGGAAGTAATCTTGTCCAAATCGCGGAACCCACTCGTGACGCCGCTCAATCCGTCCGGACGATTGGCAGCCACCTGAATCAACTGCAACGCCTCTTCAATAACCGGATTGATTTGTGTATAATCCTTTTTTACATTTCGCTGCGAGATTTCAAACAGCGAACCTTCGGCTTCCTGCATCAGGTCGTCCACGTCCGTTTTTTCATCGAACGCCTTATTTTGTATTTCGGTAGAAAAACGAATCAATTCGCGCGCCAAACTTTTTTGCGCCAAAATACGCGCGTGATAGTCGATGTGTACCGAAGAAGTTACTTTTGAGGTCAACTGTGCAATATAATACGCGCCACCTGCCTCTTCCAATTGCCCTTCTTTGCGCAATTGTTCGGTTACGGTAATCATATCCACCGGGTCTTGCTTGGCAGAGAGGTTGACGATTGCCGTATAAATTATCTGATGCGCATCTTTGTAAAAAGATTCCGGTTTCAGGTAATCGCAAACGATGCTGTAAGCGTCTTTTTCGAGCATAAGCGCCCCCAAAACAGCTTCTTCCAATTCCGGAGCTTGTGGCGGCAGTTTTCCATATTCATTAATAATCGGACTGCTTGCCTGCGTTTTTTTTGTTCCTTTTGTGTTTTTTCGTTCCATTCTAAGATTTTTACGTCGCAAAGATAGGAAATTTTGTTGGTTTTTATATTCTAAAATACTAACAACGAAACGGTTGTAAAATTGTTGATAACTTTTCTTCTTTTTGGGTATTTATTTTCGTTATTTTTTGTTTTTGAATAGAATAAAATTATATATGCTTTTTAATTTTTGATATAAAAAAATAATATGCAATTTTTTTATTTCTTTTTAATTGGATTTTCTTTTTGGGAAACTTTTTTATGTTTAAAATATTGTAATTTGCTAATAAATAGTGTTTTAGTTTTTTAAAACGGAAACTTTGCAAAAATTGTTGATAAAAAAGATGTCAAAAAATTTGTATTTATAAAAATCAGTCGTAATATTGCATCGACAAACATGAGGAATAATTAAAGATAAAGAAGCAATCGAAATTTAACAAAACAACATCGCAATGGAAGGGAAAGTCTATTCTCATGAAGAAGCCTGCCGGGCTTCGCTTGATTACTTTAAAGGAGACGAATTAGCCGCAAGAGTTTGGGTAAATAAATATGCCCTCAAAGATTCGTTTGGAAACATTTACGAAAAAACGCCGGATGATATGCATTGGAGATTAGCCAATGAGATTGCCCGGATTGAAGAGAAATATACGAATCCGATAACGGCTCAGGAGTTGTTTGATTTGTTTAGAGATTTTCGTTACATCGTTCCGCAAGGAAGTCCGATGTCGGGTATCGGGAATATTTATCAAATTGCCTCGCTTTCCAATTGCTTTGTGGTTGGGATAGATGGTAATTCGGATTCTTACGGAGCTATTATCAAACTCGACGAAGAGCAAGTTCAGTTGATGAAACGACGGGGTGGGGTAGGGCACGATCTTTCTCATATCCGTCCGAAGGGTTCGCCTGTCAAAAACTCAGCGTTGACTTCTACCGGATTGGTTCCTTTTATGGAGCGGTATTCCAATTCGACACGGGAGGTGGCGCAAGACGGAAGACGCGGCGCGTTGATGTTGAGCGTTTCGATCAAGCATCCGGATTCGGAGTCGTTTATTGATGCCAAAATGACAGAAGGAAAAGTAACCGGCGCAAATGTTTCCGTGAAAATAGATGATGCTTTTATGCGAGCGGTTATCAATAAGAAACCGTATATTCAGCAGTATCCGGTCGATTCGACCAACCCAAAAGTAACCAAAGAGGTAAATGCCGAAAATATTTGGAAAAAAATCGTGCATAACGCTTGGAAATCAGCCGAGCCGGGTGTGTTATTTTGGGATACAATTATAAAGGAATCGGTTCCGGATTCGTATGCTGACCTTGGATTCCGGACGGTATCGACCAACCCTTGCGGGGAAATTCCGCTTTGTCCGTATGACAGTTGCCGCTTGTTGGCAATCAACCTTTATTCGTATGTCGAAAAACCGTTTACCCGTCAAGCACAGTTCAATTTTGAGTTATTCAAAAAGCACGTTGCTTTGGCTCAGCGGATTATGGATGATATTATCGACCTCGAATTGGAGATGATCGACCGTATTATTGCCAAGATAGAATCAGACCCCGAAAGCGAGGATATTAAGCGTACTGAGTTGGAGTTATGGGAGAAAATCAAACGCAAATCTTCGTTGGGTCGTCGTACCGGTGTGGGAACTACCGCCGAGGGAGATATGCTTGCCGCGTTGGGTCTCACCTATGGAACACCGGAAGCAGTCTATTTTTCAGAGCAAGTGCATAAAACCGTAGCCATTGAGGCTTACCGTTCTTCGGTCAATATGGCAAAAGAGAGAGGCGCATTTGAGATTTATAATGCAGAGAGAGAAAAAAATAATCCGTTTATCAACCGATTGAAAGAAGCAGATCCAAGTTTGTATGAAGAGATGACCAAACACGGTCGCCGCAATATCGCCTGCTTGACCATCGCGCCGACCGGAACGACCAGCTTGATGACGCAAACCACATCGGGCATCGAGCCTGTGTTTTTGCCGGTCTATAAACGTCGCCGGAAGGTAAATCCGAATGATGCAAATGTACACGTCGATTTTGTGGATGAAGTAGGGGATTCGTGGGAAGAGTTTATTGTGTTCCACCACAAATTTGTAACGTGGATGGAGGCAAACGGTTTCAACACGACCAAAAAATACACGCCGGAAGAGATTGATAAATTAGTCGCCCAGTCGCCATACTATAAAGCTACCACGCAAGATGTCAATTATTTGGAGAAAGTGCGTATGCAGGGGCGTATTCAAAAATGGGTTGATCACTCAATCAGTGTAACGATCAATGTACCGGAAGATGTTTCCGAAAGCCTTATTGCAAGTTTGTATGAAGAGGCTTGGCGTTGTGGTTGCAAAGGTGTTACGGTATATCGCGAAGGCTCTCGTTCGGGCGTGCTTATTTCGACTAAAAAAGATAAAAAACAGGAGACTAATTTGCAAAATATGGCTTCCAATCCTCGCCCGAAAGAGTTGGATGCCGATGTGGTTCGCTTCCAAAACAACAAGGAGAAATGGATTGCATTCGTGGGCTTGATGAATGGGCAGCCGTATGAAATTTTTACCGGACTTGCCGATGACGAGGATGGCTTGTTGATTCCGAAAACAGTTACCGAAGGGAAAATTATTCGTAATACGCTCGACGAATCCGGCGCTAAACGGTACGATTTCCAATATTCCAACCGTCGCGGATATAAAACGACCATCGAAGGTTTGTCTTACAAATTTGATCCGGAGTATTGGAATTATGCCAAGTTGATTTCCGGCGTATTGCGCTATGGAATGCCGATTGATCAGGTAATTAAATTGGTTTCCGGATTACAATTAGGCAGCGAATCCATCAACAATTGGAAAAACGGTGTAGAGCGCGCCTTGAAAAAATACGTGCCGGACGGAACTGAAGCCAAAGGCGCCGTTTGCCCGAATTGCGGACACGCATCATTGAAATATCAGGAGGGCTGCTTGATTTGTACTACTTGCGGTACTTCCAAATGTGGGTGATTTTGTTTTTTTAGGGACTGTCTTCAAAAGTAAGGCAGTTCCTTTTTGATTTACCGCAAGGTGTTTGTTTGTCAACCTTCGAGCACCGTGATACTCTCGTACCGTATTTTTATTGGCTGTAGTTTTAGTTTACATATATATAATGGTGTTGCAATGTCCCACGGGACAAAAAGTTAACTCTTGATTCGTATTAATTATTAAATTTTATCTCGATGAAAATAATAGCCGTCGGTTGGAACTATACCGAACACAATAAAGAATTAGGACATAATGCGCTACCGAAAGAACCAACTATTTTTATGAAGCCCGACACGGCTTTGTTGCGAGAGAATAATCCCTTTTATTTGCCCGATTTTTCGAATGATGTGCAGTATGAAACGGAAGTAATTGTCCGTATCAGCAAAATGGGGAAAAATATTTCCGAAAAATTTGCCCACCGTTATTACGATTCTGTTGGATTGGGAATTGATTTTACGGCGCGCGATTTGCAACGTAAATTCAAGTCGGAAGGGCAGCCTTGGGAGCTTTGCAAAGGATTTGACAATTCGGCTCCCATAAGCGAGTTTTTACCGAAGGAAATTTTCCCGGATTTGAACAACCTTTCATTTTCGCTGGAAATAAACGGTACAACCGTTCAGCGCGGAAGTACTAAGGATATGATATTCAATATAGATGCGTTGATTGCATACATCAGCCGGTTTTTTACGTTGAAGGTGGGCGATATTCTGTTTACCGGAACGCCGGCAGGAGTGGGGCGCGTGCAGATAAACGATCGCTTGGTTGCTTATTTGGAAGAAAAAAAAATGTTAGATTTTCAGGTTTGTTGATACATTTTTTTGTTTTTATAGACAATAACGAAAACAAGAATACGTTTACTTATTATAATAGGGCGAAAATTTTATTTATCAAAAGATATGCGTACCAAAATATTCCTTTCTATACTTTTGGCAATTCTTTTTCAGTTTGCGGGTGTGAAGTCTCTTTACGCGCAAACTGCTCATACTTATGCCAAAAACTCTGTTTTATCCAAAGGAAAATGGGCTAAAATCAGAATTTCGGAAACCGGAATTTATAAATTGACTTTCGATGAAATACGGAATATGGGATTTTCCGATCCGGAAAAAGTCCGTGTATTTGGTTTTGGCGGAGCTATGTTGAACGAAGATGTTAGGAATCCGAGAATAGACGACCTGCCCGAAATCGCTATTTACAATGGTGGAAATTATGTGCTTTTTTATGCACAAGGGGCGAAAAAATGGAACTATAACCCCAATTCTGTTAATTGCAAATTCGGATTTACCATAAATCCTTACTCCGATTACGGTTACTATTTTTTGACCACCGATGCAGGAGTGGGTAAGCGAATCGAAAAAGAAACGGAGGAAGTTGCCGGTACGGACGATTACGTGTGGAATGTAACCAATTTTATTGACTATGCTTGTGTAAAAAAAGAGGAACTTAACTTTGCCCGCTCCGGTCGCATTTGGTATGGAGATGTGATAACAGGCGATGGAAACAAACAATATAATTTTACGTTCCCGAACATTGAAACCGAAAAAGAGATACGGGTGCAAGTCTCGGCAGTTGCATCTTCCACAGCAGCGACTGATATTTTGTTGAATATGGATAATTTGCAGGAAAGAATGTCATTTCTTTCCGTTTCGGGATACACAAGAGCTTTTGCAAGAGAGGCAAATTTGAGGAAATATCCTACTTCGGATAATGTTGCGTTATCTCTCTCATATTCAGGAAAAAACACGTCCGATAAAGCCGCTCTTAACCACATCACGATAAATGCTTGGCGGAAATTGATTATGTCCGGCAATTCGCTGTTTTTTCGCAATGACGAGAGCATCGGATACAATATTTACTCTCGTTTCACACTACGGGGGGCATCAACCAACACGTTGATTTGGAATGTAACCGATCCGCTGAATATCACGGAGGTATACGTTAAGCCGGTTTCCGGCAGTTTGCAGTTTGACAAGAAAACCGACCAGTTGTTGGAATTTGTAGCAGTAAATCCGTTGGGACAATTTCCAACGCCCGAATTTGTAGGGTTGATTTCCAACCAAAATTTACATTTTTTTCTGGCTACGACCGATTTTGTCATTATTTCGCATCCTGACTTCTTGTCTGAAGCCAACCGTTTGGCGAAAAAACACCGGGAGTTTGACCAAATGAATGTAGTAGTGGTTACTCCCGAACAGGTTTACAACGAATTTTCGTCGGGAACTCCCGATGCAACCGCTTACCGGTGGTTGATGAAAATGATTTACGACAGAGACACAACCCGAAGCCCGAAATATTTATTGTTGTTTGGCGACGGTTCTTACGATAACAAAGGGATTCTGACTTCAAAAGCGAACCCCGGACGTAATTTTATTTTGACGTTCCAATCTTATAATTCGATAGACGAGGAGAAAAGTTACGTTTCCGACGATTATTTTGGTTTCGTGGCTAATGCTCCCAGCGTTTCCGGAGAGATTGATGTTTCCGGCAGACCCGGAAATTTTGGTTCAGCACGGGTCGACATTGGTATCGGTCGTTTCCCTGTTTCCAATTTGAACGAATCAAAGGCTGTTGTGGATAAGGCAATTGCCTATATGGAAAATAAAAACAAGGGAGCGTGGAAAAACAGGATATGCTTGGTGGCTGACGATAATGAAAAATATACTTCCGCAAGCACCTTTAACCGGTTTTTTACTAATTCGGAAGAAATATCGAATATCATATATGGTCGTAATCCAAGTATGGAGACCAAAAAGTTGTATGTGGATGCCTTTACAAGAGTTACAGGTTCAAATGGAAATCGTTTTCCGGAAGTGGAAACGCTATTACAGGAAGAGATTAAGTCAGGAATAAAATTTTTGAACTATATAGGACACAGCGGAATCACAAGTTGGGGAGAGGAACGCTTTTTTACGCAGGCGCAAGCGCGTGAGTTGAAGAATAAAAATCAGGGACTTTGGTTTACCGCAAGTTGTGAATTTACCCGGTTTGACGATTTGGCGAACTATTCGGGCGGCGAAGACCTTTTCTTAAATCCGAACGGCGGTGCAATTGCCGTATACAGTTCGGCTCGCGTTGTTTATGATAATTATAATCAACAGTTAAACAGAGGATTAGCAAGGGTGCTTTTTGAAAGAGACGAAGAAGGAAAACCGTTGCGTTTTGGTGATATTCACAAAAAATCGAAGCAAACTCTGCTCAACGACAGCAATAAACTCACGTTCGTGATGCTTGCCGATCCGGCGTTGCGGTTTGCCTATCCCGATTTGTCGGTGAAAACAGACTCTATCACGTTTTTATCCGGTGAAAAAACAGATACCATACGTGCACTTTCCGAAGTTCGGGTGTATGGCAGGGTAGAGGATTTTTTCGGAAGCGAAATTTCTAATTTCTCCGGAAAAATAAAGATAAAAGTGTATGATAAAGAGGTCTCTCTTTTTACAAAAACCCATAGATTTGAATTCAAATCAAGGCCAAATGTCTTGTTTTCAGGAGAGACAACGGTAGAAAACGGACAGTTTTCATTTGTCTTTAAAGTACCGAAAGACATCAATTACAGTTATGGATACGGACGCATCAGCTATTATGCTTACGACGATGAAAATGGTTTTGAGGCGCAAGGAGCCTACGAAAATTTTGTAATCGGAGGCAGCGATGATAATGCGAACTATGAAACGGAAGCTCCGGAAGTTACTCTTTTCCTCAATACGGAAAGATTCCGTTCGGGCGACCGGGTAAATGAATCGCCGGTACTCTTCGCTTTTGTGAGGGGTGAGGGTGGTATCAATACTTCCGGTGCGGGAATCGGACACGACATCACGTTGACATTGAACGATTCCAAGACCCCTATCGTGCTGAACTCTTACTTCAATTTCTTCCCGGATAGCTACAAGGAAGGTTCGTTGGCTTATCAATTGGAAAACTTGGAGCCGGGTAAATATACGCTCACGTTCAAAGTATGGGATTTGTTGAATAACTCGACCACCAAGCAGATTGAGTTTGAAGTAGTAAGAGGGCTTCCGATTCGAATTGAAGAGATAATCGCTTTTCCTAATCCGGCGCAAGAATACATTTATTTCCGGATCCAACACGACCGTCCGGAATCCGTATTGGAGTGCAGGGTAAAAGTATATACCATCAGCGGACAATTGGTGTATGAGTCTGAAAGCAAGGATTTTGAAAGTTCCAATTTCCTTACGTTGAGTTGGGATTTGAGATCTTCATCGGGTAATCGTCTGCCGGCAGGAGTTTATCTGTATCGAATTGAGATGCGTACTTCCGAAGGAAAGTTTACGGGAAAATCGCAAAAATTAATTATTTCGAGAGAATAATGATTTGAAAGTAAAAGTTAGTATATTTGCAGCAAAATAAAAGAATTTTATATAATAGTAATGAAAAAGAGAAATTTAGTTTTATTAGTAATCGCTCTGTTGTCTTCCGTAATGACAACGAGTGCGCAAAAGGGAGATCAAAACATGTTCAACCCATTACGTACCGCAGTAGCGTCGTTGGTTATTGCCCCTGATGCTCGTGGCGCAGGTTTGGGCGATGTGGGAGCAGCTACTTCAGCGGATATTAATTCGCAATTTTGGAATCCGGCAAAGTATGCTCAAATGGAAAGCCGTGGAGGTTTTTCCCTTTCATATACTCCTTGGTTACGAAAAATTGTGAGTGATATTTCCCTTTCCAATTTGTCAGGGTATTATAAATTGGACGAGTTTCAATCATTATCTACTTCTTTCCGTTATTTTTCGTTGGGAGAAATCACCCTGACCGGAGAACCGGGTGCAGCAGGCGGTGATCCTTATCCCATCGGTATTGCACAGCCATACGAGCTTGCAGCAGATTTGGGTTATTCCCGTAATTTGTCGGAACGCTGGTCGGCGGCTGTTGTCCTTCGTTTTATTTATTCCGACTTGTTTAATGGTCTTGATGATGCTTCGAGTTACAGTAAAGGTATTGCAGGAGCAGCTGACGTTGCCGCCTATTATCTTGCCCCTGTCAATGTGGGCGGACCCAAAGACGGAAAAGCCTCTTTTGGTTTGAATATATCCAATATCGGAACAAAAATCTCTTATGATAATGGAGAACGGCAACAGTTTATACCTACTAATTTGAAAATAGGGGGCGCTTTTGAATTTCCTTTCGATGAGTATAATTCATTGACGCTTGCCGTTGATTTGAATAAATTATTGGTACCTACGCCTCCAAGAAGGACGGAAGGTATGTCTGATGCAGATTATAGACAAGTATGGGAAGATTACCAGAACACCTCTTCGATAGCCGGTATTTTCAGGTCGTTTGGAGATGCTCCCGGAGGATTTAGAGAGGAATTGGAAGAAATTATGTGGTCTGCTGGACTTGAATATGCGTATGATAAGCAGTTTTTGGTTCGCGGCGGTTATTTCCACGAATCGCAAAACAAAGGAAATAGAAAATTCTTCTGTTTCGGGGTTGGTTTCAACCTAAGCATGTTTCAATTGAATGCCGCTTATTTAATTGCCGTCGCACAAACAAATCCGTTAGATCAAACCTTGCGTTTCACTCTTGGATTTGACCTTGACGGGCTTAAAAATGTTGTAAAAAACTAAGTTAGTGATAAAGTTATAAAGTGATAAGTGATGGGAGAAATTTCAATCGCTTATCACTTTGTCATTTATCACTAATCACTTCTTCGCTAATCACTAAATATAACTAATCACTAATGAAGTTGCGTGTAGGACAAGGATATGACGTTCATCGTTTTGTAGAAAACAGAGAACTTTGGCTTGGAGGAATAAAAATTCCGTGTGAAAGGGGGTTATTGGGACATTCGGATGCGGATGTATTGATTCACGCGATTTGTGATGCGCTGCTCGGTGCGGCAAACCTGCGGGATATTGGTTATCATTTCCCCGATAATCAAGCGCAATTCAAAAACATAGACAGCAAAATCCTGCTTCGCGAAACAGTCAAATTGTTGCGTGAAAAAGGTTTTGAAATCGGTAATGTAGATTCGATTATCTGCGCCCAGCAGCCCAAACTGAAACCTTACATTGAGGAGATGCAACAAACACTTGCCCAAGTAATGGAAATATCTCCCGAAGATATATCCATAAAAGCTACCACCACCGAGGGACTTGGATTTATCGGCAGGGAAGAGGGGATTGCTGCTCACGCGGTTGTGTTGATTGAAAAGTTTGATAAACAATAAATTATGACAAACGAAAACATGACAAATCACATAAACCGGGACGATATTTACATCGTAAGCCGTCACAGCGATCTCAACGAAGAGACGGCTCACCGTCTTTTGGAAAAAAACGTATTTAACGATGCCGATTCGTGGAAAAAATTTCTTCACCTGTTTTTTATTGTACTTGGTGTCGGTTTTACGGTATTGGGTATTATCTTCTTTTTTGCCTATAATTGGGACAGCCTTCCTAAATTTGCCAAAATGGGCATTGTGCAGGTATTAATTGTAACAACGACCCTTGCCGCATTATTCATCAAATCAAACCCTACCGTGAAAAAGACCCTGTTGATGGGTGCATCGGTTTTGGTAGGCGCATTGTTTGCCGTTCACGGTCAGATATACCAGACGGGAGCCAATGCTTATGATTTATTTTTGGCGTGGACGTTCGCTATTCTAATTTGGACATTGGTTGCCAACTTTGCTCCGTTGTGGATGCTGTTTGTAGCATTAGCCAATACGACTATTGTACTCTATTTTAATCAAGTATTGTGTGGTCAAAACCGATTCAGCCGGAGTGGTGATTGCCGATTCGGTTCGTTTTCAAACCGAAAAAACACCGTTAAACGAAGGTGAGCAGCTTGTGAAATATTTTTCCCGTACAAGTTGGTCTGTAAGTATCGGAGCGGAATCTTTCTTTTTTCAAGAGGGACAAGCTGCGAAATTTGAACAGGCGAAATATGGCGGAATAATGGTTGATGAGGACGGGAATAGTATTTTGGTGGGGCTTTATGATGAGGGGTTGAAGCGGATAGAGTAACTTCATTTTTAGTAGTAGCAGTATAGGACACCTTTGGCAAAAAAATAGCAGCATGGAAATTTGGTGAACAATAAAGAATCTTGTAATTTTGTAACAACGAATGATAAAATGTAAAATTATGCAAGCAACATTATCACATCAGCCATTAAATCCAATGCAAATTCATTTTTTACAAACACTTCAATTTGTAAAAACCGATAAGATGATGCAGGAATTGTAGCAAGTAGTTAGTGATTTCTATTTCCAAAAAATGGAAGACGAAGCAGACAAATGGTGGGAAGAAAACAATATGACTGATGAAAAATTGGGGGCAATGTTTCAAAATTCACATTATCGAACGTCTTACAAATGAAAAACGAACAATAAATTTCAAAATATGAAGAAAATAATTTTACTCTTAACCTCATTAATGGTTACAACGTGGAGTGTGGTCGCTTTTGAAACTGACGGCATTGAATATGAAACAATAAGAAATTATCCGCCTTACGAGTTAAGAGTCGCTCCTCGTTTGAATGGAGGTAGTTATTCGGGAGATATAGTTATTCCGGCAACAACGACTTCTCCTCATACTGGAGAAACGATTTATCCGGTAGTCGAAATTAAATCCAGCGCATTTAGCCGTTCCAAGGAATTGACCTCGGTGGTAATTTCCGATGGCATTAAAACGATTGGAGGTTCGGCTTTTTACGATTGCGAGGCGTTGACTTCCGTAACCATACCAAGCAGTGTCACAAGCATGGGAAGCTCTACTTTTTACAATTGCAAATCCTTGCAGACTTTCAATTATCCCGAACAACTAACATCTATTGGCGCAGATATGTTTTATGGCAGCGGATTAGTCTCTTTTATCGTTCCCGCCAATATTACTACGATTGGAATCAGACCGTTTGCCGATTGTAAATCACTGACTGCCATTTATGTTGACAGTGAAAATAAAAACTTTGTAAGTGAAGACGGAGTTTTGTTCAGTTATGATAAAAAGACGTTGGTACAATATCCGGTCGGAAAAACAGACGCGGAATATACAGTGCCTGCCGGCGTTACGACCATTGCGTATGGTGCGTTTCATGGGTGTACGCATTTAACTTCGGTAATCATGCAGGAAGGTCTTGTAACTATTGGAATCGGTGCGTTTTACGAATGTAATAATTTAACGTCCGTCACGATTCCGACCGGCGTTACTTCCATTGGTCAAAGCGCTTTTTACAACTGCAACAAAATAGAATCCATCACGCTTCCTGCAACCGTTACTTCACTTTCTAACGGAGTTTTTTATCAATGTTCTTCTTTGAGTTCAATCACTATGCCGGGAGTTAAAACCATTCAGAATAATGCTTTCGGTTTTTGCGAAAGTCTAACCTCCTTTACCGTTTCTGAAATTGTAACATCAATCGAAGAGAATGCTTTTTACGGCTGTACTAAGTTGGAAACACTCTATTTTAATGCCAAAAATTGTTCTGCCGCCAATTTTAAACCCTGTACTTCTTTAACCAATTTGATTATTGGCGACAGCGTAACTACAATTCCAGCAAATACGTTTTCGGATTTAAAGATGGAAACGCTTATTTTACCTGAAAGTATTAAAAATATCGGCAACAACGCCTTTTCTAAATTAAGTATAAAAACACTCATTTTACCGGAAAACATTCAAAGTATCGGCGATAACGCTTTTTCGGAATGTAATGCCTTAATAGAGATAACTATCCCCGAAGGTATTACTTCCATTGGCATCGGAGCTTTTTCTAACTGTAAAGGATTAAAACGTGTCAATTTTAATGCGATTGCCTGCGATGCAAAAAATACAAATACTTTTTTAGGATGTGATGCCTTGGAGACCGTGAAATTCGGCAGTAAGGTAACTCGTATTCCGGATGGCGCTTTTAATGCTTGCGTATCTTTGACGGATATTCAACTGCCTTTGTCTTTAAAAACATTGGGATACAGGTCTTTTTACGGTTGCAGCGGTTTGACTTCGGTTGTTATACCCGAAAATGTTGAAACGACGGGTTCCAGTCCTTTTGAAAATTGTATAAACTTAAAGACGCTTTATTATAATTCGGTCAATGGTAAATCTATGAATTTTAGCAATTTGCCGATAACGGAGTTAATCATAGGAGATTCCGTTAAAGCCATTCCGTCTTGGTGTTTTCCCAATAACAAAGAGTTGAAAACACTTGTCATACCTCCCGCCGTTCGTTCTATTGGCGGCAGTGCGTTTAGCAATTGTACCGGACTTACCTCCATTATACTGCCCGATAGTTTAGAGTATTTAGGCAATGCTTTTGAAGGCTGTACAGGACTGACTTCAATTACAATTCCCGAAGAAGTTACTTATATTGAGTATGCTGCGTTCAAAAATTGCACCAATCTGCAAGTTATAAATTACAATGCTAAAAGAGCTTATATGCCTTATAATACATGGTACGGAATTTCGTGCGAAGGCTGCACTTCTTTAACAACAGTGAATTTTGGCGATAGTGTTAGAATTATTCCGGACGGGGCTTTTAACGGCTGTGAATTTATCAAAGAGATTACTCTTCCGCCATTCTTAGAAAAAATTGGAACTGTGGCATTTCAAGGTTGTTCGTCTATTACTTCTATTACTATACCCGAAAAAGTTACCGAAGTCGGAGCAGATGCCTTTGGGTATTGTAATGTTTTGAAAACCTTAAATTATAATGCCGATAGTTGTATTACTACCAATTTGGTTTTTACTAATTCGCCGATTGAGACAATAAACATAGGCGATAATGTAATCTCTCTTCCTGCGAAAGCCTTTTATGGTTGCCCTATTTCGGAAATTACTATTCCGGAAAACGTAAGATATATAGGGGAAGGTGTATTATTTCGTTGCGCAAACTTAAAAACAATCAATTACAATGCGATAAATTGTTCAACTCCCGGGAGTGGGTTCGGGGGAAGGTTCATTAGTGATCATTCTAATCTCTATTATGACGGCAATAAAACACTAACAACCGTAAATATTGGTAATAAAGTAGAGACAATTCCCAACTATTTATTTGCCGAATGTCGTGGTATAACTTCCATTGTGATTCCAGAAAATGTTAAATATATCGGAAATATGGTTTTTTACCATTGTACAGGATTGGAAACGGTATATTACAATGCAATTAATTGCAAGACAGTAGGAAACACTACGGCAAGTACTATTTATTCAAGTTTAATAAATCCTGATACCAACGATTATAGCACTCCATTTTATGAGTGTATCAACTTCAAAGAATTGATTGTTGGAGAAGGTGTTGAGCATATTCCTCCTTTTGCTTTTTGTCATATTCGACAAAAAGATATTGACAATTATTTGAGAGACAAGGCTAAAATAACTTTCAAAAAAGTGGTTTTACCTTCATCGCTGAAAACGATTGGAGAATACGCATTTTTTAATAAGTTGGATAGTGCGGTTACATTGCCTCCTTCTGTTACTTACGTTGGAGATTCCGCTTTTTTCAGATGTAATGTTCATATAGGAATTATGCCCGAACTTTCATACGTCGGCGACCATGCTTTTTATTATGCAAAAATAAAAGGTGATGTTATTTTGTCTGCGCCTTATGTTACCATTGGAGATTATGCTTTTGCCGAGTGTGAAAATATTACGAGTTTTGTCGTTAGGGATAGTACTGCTGGAGCTATTGGCAATTATGCTTTTTATAATACATATAGTGCATCTTCATTGTCTTATGTTTATATTGGAAATAAGGTGACAGAGATAGGTAATTATGCTTTTTACAACAACAGAGCTTTTGATGCTACACCCAGAATAATATCATTAGGAAAATCCGTAACAAATATAGGAAAGGAGGCTTTTGCATTATCATCGCCAATCCTGACTAATATTGTTTGTTATGGAGATATTCCTCCAATTTGTGACGCTACGACTTTCGGAAGATCTGCATACGAGCGCACTTTGTCGTATAGCACAACCAAACTCCACGTACCTGAAAGTGCAGTAACAGAATATGCAGCAGATAATGTATGGAAAAATTTTATTACTGTAATCCCTTTCGACAACACCCAAGAAAACGGTGTAACTATAACACCCGATGAAGAGAGTGCATATATTTCGTGGAACAGAGGCGGTGGTTGGTGGTCGAGCAATTACTACTATATTTTAACCGTATATAGCGATGCAAGCCACAGCGAGGTAGTCGCTACATTCCGTTTCAATTCAAACGGCGAATTGGTTGAAAAGAACTACCTGAAAGCGGGAAGTGCAGATTTTTCTTATACAATAGACGATTTGGAAAGCGGCACAACCTACTATTATACGCTGAAAGCCTATAACGAGAACGATGAAATAACTGATATACAAAACGGCAATTTTACCACTTCGCCAAGTAGCGGAATGACTACCGGTTTGCCGGAAACAGCGATTTCGCCGACAGCGGTATTTGTTACAGCAACCAACCGTAATATATTGGTAGAAAATACACAAGGAAATCGTATTTTCGTTACAGACATCAGCGGCAGAATGATAGCGCAAAAAACAGCAAGCCAATCAGTGGAACAATTTAATGTATCACACGCAGGTATTTACATTGTGTTGGTTGGCGAAAAAGCGTATAAAGTGTTGGTGCGTTAAAACGACAATATAGATTTAGCCTAAAATTTAGAGCCTGTTTAAATTGATCAAATTTAGACAGGCTTTAAATTTCCTGCAAAAAGCATCAAAAAATTGAAATCCGGTACATTTAACCGGAAATAAATTATTAGTTTTGTATCAGAATAAAAGACTTATAATGGCAAAATCAATCATTCGATTAGAAAACATAACACGCGACTTTCACGTTGGAGATGAGGTGGTACACGCATTGCGAGGGGTTTCTTTCATCATTTCGGAAGGGGAGTTTGTTACCATTATGGGGGCAAGCGGATCGGGTAAATCCACGTTGCTGAATTTGCTCGGTTGCTTGGATACGCCGACTTCGGGCGAGTATTACTTGGACGAGATTGCCGTGAGTTCGATGAACAAAGACCAACGCGCAACTATTCGGAATCGTAAAATCGGGTTTATTTTCCAATCCTACAATTTACTTCCCAAGACTACTTCCATTGAAAACGTCGAATTGCCGTTGCTTTACAATCCGGAGATTAATTCAAAAGAGCGCAGGGAGCGGGCAGAGGAGGCGTTAAAAGCGGTCGGTTTGGCAAATCGTATGTTTCACAAATCTAACCAAATGTCCGGCGGACAGCAACAGCGTGTCGCCATTGCCCGCGCTTTGGTCAATGACCCGGTGATGATATTGGCTGATGAGGCTACGGGAAATTTGGATAGCCGCACGGCGTTTGAAATCATGGTGCTGTTTCAGCAACTTCACGCCAAAGGACGAAATATCATTTTCGTCACGCACAACCCTGAGCTTGCTGCCTATTCAAGCCGGAATATCGTGTTGCGCGACGGAAAGGTCATCAAAGACGAAGTAAACAACGATATAAAATCAGCCAAAGAGGCGCTTGATAGTTTACCAAAACAGGAGAATTAAGTTGATAATCAGATTTTCAGATAGTCTGATTATCTGAAAATCTTTTCATCTGAATATCCGAAAATCTTATAAAAATGAACATATCTAATTCTGTAAAAATATCCCTCCGAGCCATTTATCAGAATAAATTACGAGCTTTCCTTACGATGCTGGGAATCATTATTGGAGTAGGTTCGGTTATCGCGATGTTGGCGATAGGCGAGGGGTCTAAGCAGAGCATTCAGGCGCAGATTGCCGAGATGGGTTCCAATATGATTATGATACGTCCCGGTGCCGAGAATCGCGGTGGTGTGCGCCAAAGCGGAGACAATATGCAGACGCTCAAATTGGAAGACTATTACGCTATTAAAAAAGCGGAGCACGTAGCGGCTGCTTCTCCCACGGTAAACAGCGGCGGGCGACTTATCTACGGTTCGCGCAATTATCCCGCGTCCGTAACCGGCGTTAGTCCCGATTACTTGAAAATTCGCCGTTTGACTGTTGACAGAGGAACCGTTTTTACCGAACATCAAGTAGCTACCGCTGCAAAAGTATGTCTGATAGGGAAAACGATCATTGATAACTTGTTTCCCGATGGAGAAGATCCTGTCGGAAAAGTGATTCGTTTCAACAAAATACCGATGACCATTATCGGCACGTTGCAGGAGAAGGGATACAACAGCATGGGGCAAGACCAAGACAATGTGGTGTTGGCTCCTTACACCACCATTCAAAAACGGGTGTTGGCAATTACTTACATTCAGGGGATTAACGCCTCTGCTGTTTCGGAAGACGCGATTCAATTGGCGATGGATGAGATAACGGAGATTTTGCGCACTACTCACAAGTTGAGAGAACGCGACCAAAATGATTTTAACGTCCGCTCCCAACAGGAACTCAGCAATATGATGACCTCCACCACCGATTTGTTGACGGTTTTATTGGCGTGTATCGCCGGAATTTCCCTGCTTGTCGGAGGAATCGGCGTTATGAATATTATGTATGTCTCCGTAACCGAACGTACCCGCGAAATCGGTTTACGTATGTCTATCGGAGCCAAAGGACGCGACATTTTAGGTCAATTTCTGATTGAGGCGATACTTATCAGTTGTGTAGGCGGAATCATCGGTGTTTTTATCGGCATTGGAGCCGCGTTTGTAATCAAGTTTGTGTTTATGTGGCCTATTTATATTCAACCTTATTCGATTGTTCTGTCGTTTACCGTGTGTACTGTGACGGGCGTATTTTTCGGTTGGTATCCTGCTCAAAAAGCCTCCAATTTGGACCCGATTGAGGCGATTAGGTATGAATAGAGGGAAATTATTTTATCGTGATTTTTTTATTGGTTATCAATTCAACACCCTGTCCGCAAACGGAATAATCAATGCCGTCACAATCCCCATAATCCCGATCGCCAAGCCGCTGATTGCCCCTTCGACAGCTCCCATTTGCAATGCCCGCACTGTTCCCAAGGCGTGAGCGGAAGCTCCCATTGCCAACCCTTGTGCAATTTTGCTCTGGATACCCAACTTGCGAAGTACTATCGGTCCGATTATTCCGCCGAAAACACCACATATCACCACAAAAGCCGCTGCAAGCGCAGGAACGCCCCCCGTTCTTTCTACAACACTCATCGCAATAGGGGTTGTAACCGACTTGGGAGCTAAAGAGGCTATCAACATCTGATCAGCACCAAACGCTTTTGCAATCAGCATCACGCTGACAATCCCCACAATACTTCCGATCACAATAGCCGTGAAAATAGAAATGACATTCCCTTTAATATGCTCAATCTGTTCATACAAAACATAACCGAGCGAAACCACACACGGACCGAGCATAAAATTCAGAATCCGCGTTTGATAATAAAAAGTTTCGTAAGAAATTCCTGCTATTTTCAAAAAAGAGATAACCAAAATAATCGTTATAATCAACGGTTGGAGAAGGCTTATATTCGTCTTTTTATAAATATATACCCCAAAAAGGAAAGCCCCCAGCACCAACGTCAGGAGAAAAACTTCGGAAGAAAAAATATTTTTTAAATCAGCTAAATGTTGCATTGTGCAAAGTTAGGAAAAGGTTAATGTTTTAAATTACGAATTTACGCAAAACTTTCAATTATTTCTATTTTGCCCTATTTTAATTTCGTTTGTTACGTTGCAAGTTTTTTCAAATGACCTTTTGCTTTTTTATAAATAACACGTATTTTTGCAAATAGATAAAGAATGTTATGGAAACATTGAGCGTAGAAATAATAAATCCAAAAGCCAAAATACTTTTCAAAAGTCAACCTTTTTTGGCATCAATGTTGGCAACACTTCGTCGAAATGAAGCCGTAATTCCTTCATTGGAAGAAATTACGCAAGAAGTAGAACTTGTTAGACAAGCGCGTCATAAATAGTTAAACGTAAAATATAAACCGTCAGAAAAGACATAGAACTAAAAGAAATGGTAAATAACTCTAAAAACCATAGTCAAGTACATTGTTCAAAAAAACGAATCCGAACAGGAATGGCGTTTTTAATGGTGCTTTTTTTGTTAATTGGTTGTAATTCAAAAATACAAGAAAACCAAAATCCGGTAGCACAAGAGAGCCGAAACATAGTAATACAAGAGAGTCAAAACTCGGTTTCAGTTTCAGGAATCGGCAGAGTATTAGCACAACCGGATATGATACTGATAAACATCAGTTTTTCCCACACGGCGCCAACTACAAAAGAGGCAAAAAAAGTCTTAGAGCAAAAAATGCAACGAATATTGAAAATATTGCAAGAAGAAAATGTTGAAGATAAATTTATGAAAACTACATCACTCAATTATGGCGTGCAATACGATTATAGAAATGGGCAGATGATTCGGATCGGACAACGAGCACAACAGACTATTGTCGTAACCATAAATGATATAGTAAACACTCCTGAAAGATTTTCATCAATATTGGATAAAATTACGACTATTGACAGAGTTGAAATTCAAAATATCAATTTTGATATTGAAGATAAATCGGAATTATTCAAACAAAGTCGAGAATTGGCATACCAAAAGGCATTTGACAAAGCCGCACAATATGCAGAACTTTCGGGACGTAAACTCGGAAAAGTATTGACCATTTCAGAAGGAATAAGCCAAGATGTTGCACAAACTCATAATATAAAACAACAGGTATTGAGTATAACTGCTGATTCTTCTATTCCCCTTCCCACAGGAGAAGAAGGAATAACGACTGAAATTAATGTTAGTTTCTCATTAGAGTAAAGTTAAGGTTACATTCCTAACCTTAAGGTTGGGGGTAGGTACATTTATTCTACCGAGCTAATTCTTAATGGGATAAAAGAAAAATACCCACTTGAAACAACGTTATAGAGCAAAAAAATAAAATGCTTATCTGCAATATTGCTCCTAATGAAAAATAGTAAACACGAAGACACGAAGCACACAAAGAAAATAAAAAAAGTAGACGCAACTTTGTGTTCTTTGTGTCTTTGTGTTTCTAAAATTCATTGACTTTGACATTTGGGGTAATATTGCTGATAAGCATTAAAAAATAAACAATTTTGAAACAAGTACAACTAACAGATTTTCTCCCCACTACCAAAAAGGAATTGGAGTTACGGGGTTGGGACGAGGTGGATGTCATTCTTTTTTCCGGCGACGCTTACGTTGACCATCCTTCTTTTGGAGGAGCTGTTATTGGGCGGTTGTTGGAACAAGAGGGATTGCGCGTAGCATTGGTTCCACAGCCCAATTGGCGGGATGATTTGCGCGATTTTAAAAAATTGGGCAAACCGCGTATGTTTTTTGCTGTTTCTGCCGGGTGTATGGATTCAATGGTTAATCATTATACGGCAAATAAGCGTTTGCGTTCCGACGACGCCTATTCGCCCGATGGTAAAGCCGGTTTTCGTCCCGATAGAACAACCGTTGTTTATTCCAATATGCTGAAAGAACTTTTTCCCGATGTCCCTGTCGTGATAGGTGGAATTGAAGCCTCTCTTCGCCGTTTTTCTCATTATGATTATTGGTCGGACACGCTGATGCCGTCCATTTTAAAGGATTCAAAAGCCGATTTGTTGATTTACGGAATGGGGGAAATGCCTATCAAAACGCTTGTTTCCCGCCTGAAAAACGGAGAAAAGTTGACGGATATAAAAAATCTTCCGCAAACGGCTTACCTGACTTCCAAAGGGAAAATGCCTGCTTATGAAAACGAGGAAACATTCACGCTTTTTAGCCACGAAGAGTGTTTGAAAGAGAAAGTAAAACAGGCAAAAAATTTTCGGGTTATTGAGGAAGAATCAAATAAAAAAATCGCTGTTCGGTTAATTCAAGATATTGATAGTCAAACTACATTGGTGGTAAATCCTGCCTGTCCGACGATGGATTCAAAAGAGTTGGATGCCTCTTTTGAGCTGCCTTATACCCGGCTTCCGCACCCGAAATACAAAGGAAAAAAAATTCCGGCTTACGATATGATTAAGTTTTCGGTGAACATTCACCGGGGCTGTTTCGGCGGCTGTTCGTTCTGCACCATTTCCGCTCATCAGGGAAAACATATTGTTTCGCGTTCGCCGGAATCCATTTTGAAAGAGGTTAAGATTTTGACTAAACACCCTGAATTTAAAGGTTATTTAACTGATTTGGGCGGACCATCTGCCAATATGTATGGTATGTCGGGGCGCGATGAAGATTTGTGTCTCGCGTGTAAACGTTACTCGTGCATATCGCCCGCTGTCTGCAAAAATATGAATACGGATCACACTCCGTTATTGAATCTGTACAAAAGCGTTGACCAACTGCCGGGCGTGAAGAAATCGTTTATCGGAAGCGGTATCCGGTATGATTTGCTGTTGGCAGACGAGAAGAATCCCGAGGTAAAAAGAAGTCATCAAAAATACACGGAAGAGGTCGTTGCCAAACACGTCTCCGGTCGATTGAAAGTGGCGCCGGAGCATACTTCCGAACGGGTGTTGAAGATAATGCGAAAACCGCCGTTTGCTCTGTTCGAGCAGTTCAAGAAACAATTTGACCTCATAAACGACAAACACGGATTAAACCAACAAATCATCCCTTATTTCATATCGAGCCACCCCGGTTGCACGCAAGAAGATATGGCTGAACTCGCCAGCAAGACTAAATCAATGGATTTCAGATTAGAGCAAGTACAGGATTTTACCCCAACGCCGATGACTCTTTCAAGCGAAATCTACTATTCCGGATTTCACCCATACACCTTAGAAAAAATTTGGACACCCAAAGGCACAAAGGAAAAGCAAGAACAGCAGAAATTCTTCTTTTGGTATAAAAAAGAGTACCGCGCTCAAATAATGAACGATTTGAGAAAAATGAATCGGGGAGATTTGATACGAAGGTTGTTTTGAATTAAAACTAAACTACTACCCTCGAAAATGGAGGCAACGAAATATCGCAAAAATCATTATCCAAATATTTGAAATATCCCGACATAGCTACCATAGCGGCATTATCTGTAGTGTAAGCGAATTTAGGAATATGAATTGTCCAACCGTATTTTTTTGCATGTTCTTCGAATGCGGCTCTTAGGGCGGAATTGGCAGATACACCCCCTGCTACGGCTACTTCTTTGATGTTCAAATCTTTTACCGCCTTCCGGAGTTTATCCATAAGGATTTCGATGACCGTGTATTGTAGCGATGCGCACAAGTCATTTTTATTTTCTTCTACGAAATTCGGATTTTCTTTCAGCCGGTCGCGCAATAAATAAAGAAAAGAAGTTTTCAATCCGCTGAAACTGTAATTGTAGCCGGGTATTTGAGGTTTGTTAAACGTGAATGCTTTCGGATTACCTTCTTTTGCCAAGCGGTCGATTACCGGTCCGCCGGGGTAAGGGAGCCCCATTACTTTGGCGCATTTGTCAAAAGCCTCTCCGGCAGCATCGTCGATGGTCTGACCGACAACCTCCATATCCTTGTAACTTTTTACCAAGATGATTTGAGAATTTCCACCGGAAACGAGCAAGCACAGGAACGGGAATTTCGGCAGTGTGTGGTCTTCTCCCTTTGTTTGTATAAAATGAGCTAAAATATGCGCTTGCAAGTGGTTCACTTCAATTAGTGGAATGTCTAACGCTCGCGAAAAACCTTTTGCAAAGGAAGTTCCTACCAGCAATGAACCCATTAAACCCGGTCCGCGAGTAAACGCAATCGCGCTCAACTCTTTTTTGTCGATTCCGGCTTGTTTCAATGCTTCGTGTACCACTGGAATGATATTTTGCTGATGCGCTCTTGATGCCAATTCGGGAACAACGCCGCCGTAAGCCTCGTGGATTTTTTGATTGGAGATGATGTTTGACTGTAAAAAAGAGTCGCTGATAACAGCTGCCGAGGTATCGTCACACGATGATTCTATTGCTAAAATGTTGATGCTCATTGGAACAATTTGTAGAGAGTTAATGTGTACAAATTTAGGAATAATTTTTATCTTGAACCACGATTTTCATAAGAGTTTACAAGATTACCACGATTTTTTATTATCTTGACCCCAAGCTGAGGCTGTCCTAAAAGCAAAACAGCCTCAGTTTGGGGTGAAATCGCCCGTTGTAGGCAGTGCATTGTTATTCTTTTTTTATCTTTTTTTCTGTCTGTCCGTTACTATATAAAATGATGTACAACCCACTTTTAGGTTCCTCTGATAATTTTATTCCCATAATATTGTAATAACCTGCGATTTCATTTGACGCACTTTTTGTTTCGACAATGGAAGTAGTAACGTTGTTTATTTCCTCTATATCAATTAGTTTTCCCTGTACAAATACATAATGTATTTCTCTTTCATAAATAGATTCATAGCCCCCATGAAAATACCAAATCAATTCACCATCCGGACGACAAATGGTACCTGTAAACCACCAAGCAAACACTTTATTAGAACCAAATTCCAAACTAATATCAATATCTTCTCCTCTAAAATCTTTTCCTGCACAACCAGTATTAGCTCCAATTAGAAACAAACTGTCATTTTCTAATTTCCAAGTAGCGATATATCCTCTCCATAAGGCTGAACAGCTGACAAAATATTCATTTCCATTTTCATCTTTATATTTGCCTAACTCTAATCCCCCAATAGTTCTGATATTATCTCCTTTGGTAGCAAAATAGCACTCTAACGGATTTGAATGAATCCAAACCGTATCTTCATTTACAACAAGAATGTCTCCAATTTGTGCTGTTGCCAATAGATTTTTGGAGCATAGCACAAAAAATAAAAATACAATTACTTTAATTTTCTTCATTTTCTATTTTTTTTAATTTGTTAATATTTACGTTGTTTTGTCATTTTTTTTAATTTTTATTTCTTCGTGTCTGCTCTTGAACTGTCCGAAACAGCTCCACCAACACTACCGAAACTTTCGTTCAACCTGAGACTGGCGCAGGTCTGTTTATTTATCAATACTCAAAATATTTTTTCTAATTTCTTTATGTTGTCTTTCAATTTAGTTGGATTGATTTCTTTCAAATTATTGATATTTAATAGTTTCCATTTGATTGCAGGATAGTTGGAATAATCAAAACCTTTCCAGTCAGGATTGCCCGACGTGAAAGAAAGTAAAAACTCTTTTTCGTTGTCTGTTAATGATTTTTGTATCAATGAAACTAACTCTTTACGGATTTTCTCAAACTCTTCGTAAGTAAATTCCTCGTTGGTCATTCCCGAAAATTGACTGTCAAAAATCACTCTTTGATTGGTGAAATTTGGATTTAACACTTCGTCTATGGGACGTTTCCCACATAAAAGGAAAAACAAAAATCCCTGTTTGATTTCTTCCGTAAAACCGATTTCCTGTAACATACTTTTCGTGTCAAAAATATCTCGTGGGTGTTGTCGCTCCAATGCAGCATTGAGTTTTCCACCCCATAATTGACCTGCCGAAACGGTTTTTATTTCGCAAAACTTGTCAAATTCTTCTTCAGCACGAGGACATAATATTTTAGTGCAAGTCTCGGAAATCAAACCTCTATTTATCTGATTTACTTCTACTTTTACGGTTGCTCCGTCTTTTGTACAAAGTAATTTCAGTTCTTCTTCGGCTCGTTTTTCGTCTTCAAAACCAATGTTTGGAAATGTGGTTTTTAATCGGTTTTTCACTAATTCCAACGATTGACGAATTTTGTTTAAATCTTCGTTTCGGCTGTCCGAGAAAGGAACAAAAGTAAGGTCAATATCAACAGAAAGTCTTGGCATATTAAGGTGAAACAGATTTATCGCCGTTCCGCCGTGCAACGCAAAATTGTCTTCTTTGGCAATTTCTGTCAAAATGTCAATCAATAATACAACTTGTTTTTTGTATGTATCTTTCATTATGTTAACTCGTTAGGTAAGACCAATTTATATTTTGAAACCAAAACACCACTTTCGACCAAAGAACGATTGCCAACGCCCAAATTTATTTTGTTTATATCCAAATATTTAAACCAACTATGACTTGCTTTTTCGGCAAAATAAAGGAATAATCTTTTAACTTTTACTGATTTACAATTTTCTAACAATTCTTGAATTTTTGCAGGTCGCAAAGATGCTAATCCCTCCATTAACTCAAAAGCCTCTGACAACGGAAACTTGTCGGGACAAAGAGCCAAACATTCCATTATTGCACGAGCTGGATTTGAGATTTTCATTGTCAATTCGCCCTCTTGAAAATCGGTCATTCCGAGCGTTTCATCTTCAAAAAGCGACAAGCGAAAAAGTTTTATTTTCGTATTCCAATCGTTGCTTTCAAACCAATGAGGTAATTTCGCTCTGCTATTTACAAAAAGAGTTGTTTCGGGATTATTGATTTGTAAATAGTGAGCAAGTCCCTGCAACTCCAATGCAGAACGCCCGCCGATATGGATATTCAAATTTTCAACATTTTGTAAAGCCGACAACGCACCTGTCAAAACAAACGGGTCGCCCGATTTGAGCATTGCACCTTTGCCTATTGATTTGAGCCAACTGCTTTTACGGTAAATTTGTTGCAGTTCATACGAATAGCCTTGCGACAATAACCACGAGGGCAACAATACACTGCCTCGTGGTAGCGATTGTATTAATGTGTTTATTTTTGTTTTGCTATTCATATAAATAATATAATTAATAACGCAAAGATAAATAAAGTTTTTTAAACCTGTGTCAGGTGTGTTGTAATAAAAATTTTATTTTTATTTGCTCTGTTGTATTCATACTGCAAGATTGCTAAAAAAATTAAACTTTGTAACGTGTAAAAAAATAAGTTGGTAATTTTGTTAGATTCCGAACGCAACGGAGTGGAGTGAGGAATGACTATTGTTTATTACGTTTAGGGGGGAAGCGGCGACTTTGCCGCCGTTCTGTGCTGGTCTGTGACCAGTGCCTTGTTAGAAATTTATATTTTCCTCTCAAATTATAATTTTTTTATGATTATCCGTGATTGCACCTAAAAAAATCCCGTAGGGATTATCTCTCGGTAGAAACCCAATTTATCCCTCTAATTTGCAAGCCGTAGGTTTGCAACCTTGAATAAATTAGGACGCAAACCTACGGCTTGCGATTTAGGACGAGATT